>Ga0256901_1000029_pt1 | contig 138390 bp, 203 predicted proteins | sample MC6MC0689MT_FD_190200 | JGI IMG/M metagenome (GOLD analysis project Ga0256901, IMG submission 190200) | Metatranscriptome of enriched soil aggregate microbial communities from Iowa State University, Ames, United States - MC6-MC0689-MT... | ecosystem: Environmental > Terrestrial > Soil >... | reverse complement strand
GAGGAAGTCAAGGACGTTTTGTTACTCTAGCCTACTCTACTTGCTGACCCTATACGGATTTGGTGTGCTACCAATGTAACCTACTTAGCCCCACCAAGAAAAAATAAAAAAGGAAGAGATGCGGTTTCGCTATCTCTTCCCTAGTTCTTTTCCCTTATTGGAATTGATTTTCTACCTAACCCCCATAGAAACCCTACGAATGTGGGTTATGCGGTGGGGCTACCATGTCTCTAATGTTAATATAGTGCTCTACCTCTGTAGCTGTAGTACCCTCTGCTGCATGGTTGTGCTGTACACATAGTGGGCAGGTAGGTAGCTCATCCTTATAGTGAGCTAGGAACGACCCATGCAGGTCACAGGGATGTAGCTTCATACCCTTTGGTAGATACCTTACTACACCTTCCATACCAATCTGGTTAATAGACTTTTGTATATTATTAATAGTACTCATTGTTATCCCTCCTAATACAAATAAAAATAGAGTATGGCTTGTCATTCTTGTACCATACTCTAAGCTATACTACTTATATAGATCCATATCCATCTGCTTACCTAGTGGTTGTGAGCTATCCACCTTACTGAATAGGTCATCCTTGTGTACTCTTCCTAGTACTCTGTTTCCCACTCGTAGCTCCACTATATCACCTTTACGTACCTTCTCTAGTTTCTCTCTATCCTTATCATCTCGTGTATACATGTGTAAGTACCTCCTTAGAATTGGCTATCTGATACTACTATTGTATCCTTGTCATCTCCATACTGCTCATCTACAGTCTTCTCATATTCCTCTAGTAGTTCTGGTGCATAGTTCTCATAGTATCCACGCTCTGCATCTAGTATTGCCTGTTCTAGTTCAGCATGCTTATCTTCTGGTAAGTATTTCATAACCACTTCTATGATAGCTTGGAACTTAGCTTGCTCTACTGCTCTCAGCTGGTCTAGACCGTAGCTAGTGAGTGCCCCATGATTACCACCAGTTAATTTATGCTTTAGCTCTATAGCCTTCATAGCATCTTGTAGTTTAACTGTTGGGGAAGTGTATAAACTGTTCATACCAATCTGTATGATACCGTCTAGTACTTCTAACTCACTCTTAACCATGTGCTTAGTATTTTGCAAAGCTATGGTGTTAAGTACTATAGGTTTACGCTTTGGCATCCCAATACCTAGCATTCTCTCCACCGTTATCTGCTTTGTGATAGCTTCCTGTAGCATCTCTTTATATTCGTATAGTTTTGGGTGAGATATATTAAAGCCTCTCTCCTTACACCAGTCAGATACCTTATGAGGGGATACCCCTGTAAGCAGCATCTCATTAACCTCATCCCCATGTTCCCACTTTACTAGGCGCTCTAGCTTATGGTGTCTAGTTTCTAGCATTTCTGTGGATAGCTCTTCAATAGTGAGCTTCTTTCTATTCGTCATAGTAGACTACCTCCAATGTTGTTGGGTGTAGGTATGGGTCTAATGCCATACTCTTCTGGTTTAAAATACTGTTGCTTAAGACAGTGTTCACACACATATCCTCTATCCTGTATCTCCGCTGTATTTAGATGTGTGAGTTTAGGTATTAACTTAAACCCTGCCGTATTAGTGCATACAATGCACGTAGGGGCAGTGCCTTGTTGTATACTGTTGAATTGTTTATCTATATAATCTCTGTCTGCTCCGTATGATGGGTCAGTACCTATCAGAGGTTTACTGATACTAAAGTTATCCTGTGACATATGGTTGTGGCACTCTCCTTTAGTAGTTTTATTGATGGTTGATGCCATATCTTGGCTGTGTGTAAGTAGCAATTTGTAAGATAAGCAAAGTGAGTTGGAGTAGAAAAATTAGGTATGGTGCGCCTATAGGGGGCGGTACGGGTCACCCAAACGGGTGTTTGTGTACTGTATCACCAGTCATTCATACTATACCTGCTCATCTACATTAATAGAACTGTGATTCCCTATCTATTCTCCACACAGTATAACTTTGTGTTCGTGAGTGAGTACACTGGTACTCCCAGTTACTCTTTGTATGCTCCTATGCATACTTTCCCCACCCACACTATCCTGCCACCAAGTGTCAACTAGGGTTACGCTACAGGTATCCGCTGGTACCTCCCTACTCCGCTTTGCATCCGTATGGCTCCGCTGACACCTCCGCTATGCTCCGTTGACATGCTCGGTAGCCCCTGTTGCCAGTTGTGTGAGATAGTGCTTATCTCAGCACCCCTTTGGGGCACATGCCCTAAATATCGTTTCTACTCAAATGATTCTCATAAATCCTATAGGATTCATCTCCTTAGTTTATTGATTTAGAAATAGGAGATTGAGAATGTTTGTGAGTGTAACGATATAAAGGCATACAAAAAAGAGAGTCCTTATATAAAAGAACTCTCTTCCTTGCATAGCAACTATAAAGGAGATGTACGCTTGATAGCAAGCTCTCCATGTGTGAAAACCCTAGTAAAACTAAGGTTTTCTAGCTCCGTTCTGGATGCTTGCTATCACAGTAAAGTGTGTGTCAGTGAGTACTGAACTAAACTTTACTTTTAATAACTGCTTCCTAACTGACGGTTACACATATAAACTATAGACAATTCAGTACATAATTCAAATGACAGAAAGTCATACCAAATAAAACGATTCTGGACACCATAACTTTTACACCGAAATACATCTGTGTATGGTTACCATTTCTATACATAAAGAAAAGGCAGGAACACTCTAGAAAGAGTAGCCCTGCCTTTAGGATTCGTAAGGTGTCCAGTTGCCTGCCATATCTTGTCCATAGATATTTATCTTGTTGATACCTTCTAATAGTTGGTCAGAATAGTATAGGTCAGTGGTAATGACTTCATTAGCAGTCTTGCTTGTACCTGTACTCAATAGTACACCCAATCCTTGCCCCATACCACCAGCTCTAAACTCATACTTCTGTACATCCTTATCGAACTTGAATGTAATCGTAGCCTTGTCTACACCTAACTTCTTACTCACAGTAGTCCTTGTTATGTTAGTGATAGTCACTAATGGTGCAGGATTGGTGAGTCCTATATCAGAGGAACTGTTATAGTTCTCTAATATTTGTGCAGGAGTAAGTGCTTTGTTGTACATTCTAGCTGCATGTATCTTACCATCGAACTGTTGACTAGCAGTACCACTAAGGAATGATGCACCAATGTACAGATTGTAGTTGTTCTTAGCGTAGTTACCCAAACCAGCCAGAGTACCAATCTTAACACCATTCATGTATACATCGCCTGCTCCACCAGTGTTGACTATTGCTAGCTGAGTCTTACCATCCATAACCACCTCAGCATTATACTGAACAGGTCTAGTAATAGCTCCCAGTGCATTCAATTGAGTACCTGACTTAGCTAAGGCTAGCATTTCAAACCCTACACCGAACATAATCATTGTCATCTTAGATGTATCCTCTGGTCTCCTAAGAGAAAATACTATCTCCATAGTAGACTGCCCTGTAGATAAGTTAATGCCTGGTACAGTAATATATCTAGGTGCTATGTTAACCACGCCATCCCCCTCGATGACTAGGTTACCCCCTGTAGGAATCCCATCTAATGTTCCTACTGTAGCAGGAGCGATGTTCTTCCATAGAGTAGGGGTACAATCTTTCTGTGCATTCCAATATCCAATTAACCCATCTGTTATTATGCCCATATGCTCACCAACGTCCTAAGAACTTAGTGTCGAACTGCTTACGCTTTAAGTTTGGATACCCTCCTGTTTCACTATACCATTCATATGTGATCATTTGAGCCTTCTCTGGTAATATATAGTCATGATAATATGCACCCTCTATTCTCTGTGTTTTAGGTACATCGAACTCTTCTATTACCTTCTCTGTCTTAGTGTCCATGATACGGAACTTCACCATATCTGGCTCTACTATTTTGTTATTGTGGTCTCTAAATCTACACCAGAACCGTTGTGTATTACCTGTCTGGTAGACTATAGCTCCCTCGTTCTTCTGTAACATATTACCACCCTCCTTCTTCTAGGGTAATCTTAGGTGTCACCCATACTTCCATTTCAACGATAGGCATCACACCTGTCTCTAGTTCAGTCAATGCTTGGTTACCCAACTCTAATTCTTGCTTATTAGCTAGAGCTGATGTACGTAGGTTTATTACTGATATAAATTCCTCTGACATATTGTCCACAACATCCTTTACCGTACAATAGATTCTACATGTACCCAGAGCCACACCAAGGAAGTTAGTTCTGTAAGTAATAGTGTCGTACTCCAATGTGCCAATGAGTGGATGACGAATACCAAGGCTATCTTCTAGATATAGACCTTGGTATTCAGCCAATTCTTCACTAGCTTTCACTATAATTTCAGTATTAACTCCATAGATAGGTTGTCTAGGATGGATAAGTTCAATAGTTGGAGGTGTTGTATCTACAGTTATAGTGAAAAAGTTACCCATAATTATGCACTCCAGTTCCCTGCGGCATCCTTAACAAATACTTTGATACCTTTCTGTCCATCCCCAGAGCTAGCTACTAGTAAGTCATTTGTCTTAATAGTAACGTTGATAGGCACTGAAGAAGTATCGAATGTTCCTGTGCCAGAAGTATTAACAGAACCGTTAGTTGTAGGGATAGTAGTACCTGTGTTCTGTGCTGATGATGCATTAGCCACTACCTTAACTGCATACTCAGTAAATGGCTTGTCAGCAGAGAATGTAAATGTGTATCCATCTTTAGTAGCTTTCTTAGATACACGTACATCAGAAGCAACTGTAGTAACGTTAGGTAATGTTGCACTTAACTTAATACTATCGGAAGCTACTGCTGATTCATTGAGTACATCGTCTCGAATCTTAATATTGATAGTCTTATCTGCATCACCAGGTGTTAGCTTAATCTGTTTCGTAAGTGTGTAGGAAATCCAGTTAGACGCTACCTCTGTATCCTGAATATCAGAATCATTAGCCTTGTCTACATCTCCCCAAATCTTCATTTGGTATCCAACTGTACTAGCATCTGTTGTTCCTATAGCAACGTTTACAAGTTGTTTAGTAGTATATTGTGCTCCACTCTCTATGCTAGCTGTAGGGTTAGCTGGACCAACAGTATCGACAGTAATATAGAAAAAGTTAGCCATTCTATTCTACCTCCTTGATATTATCAGACACTACTCTGCTACCATCCTCAAGCTGTATTACATACTTGCCATTCTCACTGGCAACTAGGACTCCTGTGACTCTTACTCCGTCTACTATAGCTTCTACTACTCTCTTCTGTCCTTCCATCATGCACCTCCTAATGTTACCAACTATAAAGAAATATATGAAGTTTGGATACAATTTCAAACAAGAGAAATCGTTATCAAATCTAATAGGAAAGTTCTCGGAAAGGCAAACGGATTCGGGGGAAGTTCCCAATAGGAGAATGATTGGGAACTTCATTAGAAAGTTTTGTAGGAGGGGAAAGGAGACGGAGGACAAAAAGAAAAGGACTCCCGTAGGAGTCCTAGTATGGTAGTATACTGTTCTTAAATCCACGTTCACTTTCAGGGGTTCTAGCAATGTAGAATGTGTGGTTAGAGTTATAGAACCTCTCATTAGGGTTATCTACTAGTTTCCCATACCATTCATCTAGCATGCCATCACGGAAACCAAAGTTAGCCATATTGTCTTCTAGTTCCTCTGCAAAGAAGGCTGCTACTCTAATCTCTCTACCATTTCTCCCTACCTTATAGACAGAATACTCTGGTTTCATTATCTTAGGGTCACTTAACGGTGCGAAGCGTACAACGAATGCCTTACCAAAACGCTCCATGCATAACTCCCTTACCTCACCATTATGTATACGAATGAATCGCACTTCACAGTTATCATTAAGCATCTTCTGTATAGCCTCATCGTTATTTGTTGATGCCAACATTGCTATCCGCCCTTCCCATAATGGATTCTATGTGACCACACTCATCGCACTTGTAGTTAGCTTTCATGAATACTAGCTCTGTACTAGTGTCTACCCTCTCCCAATCACTTACACGAGTCATACGTTCATGTTCACACTCCATATATAGTTCCTTCTCTAGAGTGGATAGTTCCTTAGACATCTCTGTCTCATTCTTCTTAGTCTCTTCTATCATGTGTCGTAACTCAAGTACCCTCTTTAACTTAGCATCTTTAACTGTATTCATAAAGCTTGTCCCCCTTTATTTTATGAGCCTAGTAGTAACCATCTCAGTGACATCAACCACTAGAGTAGTATCAATAATATCTCTATCGGACTTCCTCTGCTCCCAATCAGGAGTAATACTAACTACCTTCTGGTCTTTACCATCCTTAAACTTTAGTACAACCTCATCAAAATTACCACTATTGTCATCATGTATAATTATCTCTGCATCTACTAACTCTAGACCTTTAATCATGTTTAGCAAATTAGCAAACTTTCTAGAAGATACTACTACCATTAGTTAATCACCTCTTCCACGTCTACTACCTGTACTCCTGGTGCAAACTCGCTATTGGCTTGTACCACCATATAAACCTCTGCTTTCAACACTGGTTCTAGGTTCATTAAGGCTAACACCAGTTCCCTAGAGAATATCTCAGCATGTACGATTATAACATCAGGTACTGCTCCAAATACAGGGATCATACCCTTTACTACTGCCATCTCTGGGTTACTGGAGGTATCTGGTCTAATGGAGGTGACCATGAAGTTATCTTTATGCTCTGATAACTCACGTTTAGCAGCTCCAAAGCGCTCCCCTAGTTCATCTGCTAGGCTTGTCACAATCAAAGTAGCCTTACCCTCAACTGCCTTCTCCTTAGCGATATCAATTACCCTCTGGCTCTTACCAGACGCCACCTTACCAATGATTAGTTTCATATTATTTCTCTCCCTCTTGTAGTTTTTTCATATATAGCTTATAAATCTTAGATACTTTAGATACACTAGACCCGCTAGAAAACCCTACGATTCGTACTGCTGGGTTGTGAGCATGTTCTAAATTCTCGTTGTATGTATTGCGTAGAAAGTTAAGTCTTGCAGTAAAGTTTTCCTTAGGGTCAATAATAAGCTGTGGTGCTGGGTGCTCTGGCATCACCACTAATAGAGACATCCATTCTGCTCCCTCTAACATTGCTGAACGTATACACACAATCAAGTCTTCTTTACTATTTTCTAGTTTCATCTAATCCCCTCCAGAGTTCATTATGCTCCTTTATCTGTCTAGCCTGTTCTCTGATGATATCTTCTTGCCTTCTTACCTGTATTTCTAGTTCTCTTATTCTACCTCGGTGTTCCTTGATAATCTTGTCCTTATGCCTATTATCTTGCTTGACTCTACCATATGCAATGCCTACTCCCCTACTATTCATATTCCTCTCCCCTTTTAACTCAGAGCCTTAGACTCTCTATAATACTCACCCCCTAAGGGGCAAGCATCTAACAAAGTCTACTTCTTCTCCATACCACGTATCACATTAATCTCTAATGCTATCCACAATAAACCAAAAGTGACTACTACTGCTACATGTCGTATCATTTGCATAATTGACTCACTAGACAATTGGGTAGCCTGCATAGCAGACTGTGCATCTTCTACCCTGGTGTTATAAATATCAATCATATCTTTCACATTACCCAAGTAGATAAATAACATCAGTATAGATGCTGCTCGTATTGCCCATGGAATATACTTGATGAAGCCTTTCATAACTATACCCCCATAAGTTTTGTCTGGTCATTCAACTGGTTGCGAAGGGTATAGAGGTTAGCTTTAGCTTGTTGTTTGGCTTGGTCATCTTTAGACTGCATAGCATCAAATAAAGCCTGTAACTGGTAATCAATATCTATCTTAATCACATTCAACTTTACTACAGCTTCTCTTCTCCCTTTCATAGAACACACTCCTTTTTATATTAGACTATGTGTGGTCTCTTGATGTTAGAACCAAATATTGTGTATCCTCACCAGTTGTCAAACATCTCTACTGCTCCACTTCTTGACTACTAAACTCTCCAACGTACTCTCATGCTCTGACCTAGTAATATTACGAAACACTTTGTTCTGTACTCGCTTCAGCAAAGTCTTATAGCCGTGCTTATTCTTCCTCATGGCTTCACTTACTTCTAGCTGAAAAGCTATCAAAGTGTCCTTACGCTTCCCCACAGGTCTCACCCCCTTTAGGGGACTAGCTATTGAATAATCTACGGAATAGTGAGAAAGGAGACAGGACGGGGTTACGTCCTGACTTCTCATAGTAGTGATAGTTACGTAATGCTCTAGCTAATCCACCCATAATATTGTTATCCATAATAATTTCCTCCTACTCCAACGTATCTTTACGTTTATCTATGCAACTGTTACAGGCAACCTTACCTGCATTGTCTACTTCCTTACCACAATACTTGCACTCTTCAGGTAAGTCATCGTGCATCCACTTATCTGAACCATTCTCATCTAAGCCTTCTCTAACTTGCTTAATTGTACCCTCTTCGTAGTTGACTTCTAATACTAGTCTACCCTTTACAGGAATACCCCTCATTCTACGAAAATGCATAATCATTTGGTCAGCCATCACAGTTACCTCCTTAGTAGGTTCTCTTGACTACGAGCATATTCCACTAACGCTGGATACTTTCTATAAAAGTCAGATACAAACTTGATAGCTGACTCCCCATCTGGTAAACCTGTAGCCTTTAATACTGTTTCTATCTCACTAGCTAACATCTGGTCAAAAAGGTCACCCTTAACTGGTACTGATGCTACTCCCTTACGACTACTCTTAGCTGTAAACTCAATCACGTTTGTCATACAGACACTCTCCTTTGGATTAATAAAACGAGGACGATTAAATTGTTCTCTTCTCGGTATTAACGTCAACTATTACGTCACCTAGACACTCATAATAACTTTTCAATAGCTCTACAGAAATTTCTACGTCCCTTACGCATCCACATTTGACAACCTCTTCTGTATCAGGAAGTATCTCATCAGTTAGTTTTATAAGGTAATGACCTTCAGGCATCTCTATAACATTAAGCCACTTAGGGGCTTCATACTTTCCAGGTTTAAGGTCAACCCATTCCCAGTTATCATGGATAGGGGTACCGATGTTCTTCCAGTACCCGTGCTCTGTCCACTTACGCTTACGATGATCATACTGCTTACGTAAATCTCGCTCATAAGCCTTCCCACCCAACCGTCTAAAGAAATCTCCAAAGAGACCCATAGACCCCCACCTCCTATGTTTATAGTACTGTAGTCTTGAATGTTACAGAAGGCTTCTTAATCTTAAACTCATCACACATCTTTCTAGATAGCTTCTTCTCTTTGATAAATCCCTCTACCATATCCTTGTTGACTACAATCTCCTTACACTGACGTGCCAACCCAGCAGGGATAGCAGTTAGTAATGAAGGGTCATACGTAGTGTACAAAGCATTCTGCACTACTCTCTCACCCTCTTGTAGCTCAACTCCACCACCATTAGTACCTGATATAGCGTACACCTGACGTGCTTCCATTTCATCTTCTATAAGACCACGTAATCTTTTCAATTCTTTCTCTAGAGTTTTAGATGCCTCATATATCTTTAGATATTGGTCTACATGTGCCTGCATTTGTTTAGTGATAATACGTTGTTTTACTGCCATTATAACCAGCTCCTTTTATCTTTGGTATCTTTTGAAGTTAGTTTGCCCGAAGAACGGAATCTCCATCCTTAGCTACTCCGTAGAGTGAACCAACCAACTCAACTTGATGACTTCATTTTGAAGGAAACCACCCCAGAAGTCAAACAAATGAAAAGGAACTAGGCTGAAGTACCTAGTTCCTTATTGATTTCCGCTATTGTTCTCCCAAGAGGGGCGTTTATAACTACATCAGCTATATGGTCTAGCTGTGTCTCGTCATTATTAATGATTACTAAGCTTCCACCATTCTTCTTAGTGTAGGCAGGTAGAATAGCTGCTGGGGTTACCTGTAGGGAAGAACCCATTACAATAGTAAGGTCAGCATTCTGCACCGCAGATAATGATAAGGCTAAAGTGTTCTGGGATAACTGCTCGTTAAATAGAACGATGTTAGGTCTAAGAAGTCCACCACAATGAGGACATCTGATGTTATGCAGGTAATAAGAACTAGGAGTACTCTTTTTACATGCAGAGCAGAAGCAACTAGCTAAATCACCATGCAACATATGCACAGGAATCTTAGCAGTATTGACTTGGCTATGATATCCATCAACATTCTGGGTGATAATGTGATGTACCAGTCCTTGCTCAGCCCAGTCATTAATACACATATAAGACTCATCAGGCTCATTACTTAACACTTGACCAATTCTCTCTCTATAGTACTCAGTAAATTCAAAGGTGCTATCCCACAACCCTCTAGTAGTAGCTAATTCTTGAATACGTCTGTTTTTGTAGAGACCGCTAGAGCTTCTAAAATCCTGTAGCCCGCATTCGGTTGAAAGTCCAGCCCCACTCAACACCACCGTCTTCTTGCTCCCCTTTAGCAACTCACTAACCTTCTTGATAGTCTCCTCATATACCTTGTTCATCTGAACCTCTCCTTTTTCTCGGTTGTCTTTTCTACCAAACTATATCTAGTTCTGCTTCTAGCTTCTTACATGCATGACACAAGCCATCTTCCACCTCATCAGGCTGGGTATCACTAAACTTTGGTGAGGAAGTGTATGGATGATAACAATTAGTACACTTAACTAACGTATACCCCTCTTCTAAGAAAGCAAGAGGGGGAATTACTCCCCCACTATACCTCTCATCATAGCCTCTTCTTGCTCTCTAATATGTTGATATACTCGGCTATCATACTCTTCATTAACTGCTTTGGCACTAAAGGCACTCATGCCTAGCTCTTTAGCAAAGCGACTCACCATACAACGTCTACCATTATAAGATTGTAGGCAAGAGATATATACTTCACTCTCTGCTCTTGTAATACCAACATATAACAATCTACGCTCTTCCTCAATAGCCAAAGGCTTACCATCATTTTCTGACTCTACTGCTCTAAAGTGAGGCAATACTCCTTCAGACACACCCACACAGAATGCTACAGGGAACTCAAGACCCTTACTCTTATGGATAGTCATTAGCTGAACACCGTCAATACTATGTTTAGCTTGAGAAGTCATCATCTCAATATAGCCTAGGAAGTCCTCAACGTTCTCATAACGGTCTAACACGTACTTTAATGTCTCAATATTCTCTAGACGGTTACTTTCTTCCTCATCGTCCTCACCTAGGATATACTCACGGTACCCAGCATTGTCTAATAAATGATTTACTAAATCAGTAGGAGTACTATCCTTACGTAGAAGCTCTTGTAGTTCTCTCACTACTGCTGTAAAGCTTAGAATACCATTAGTTTCATAACCTTTAAGAGATAACTTACCAGAAGTAATAGCTTCCCAATGTGAGCCATCATATGACTTAACCTTCTCAAAGAACACTTTACCTAGATAACGACTTGGAACGTTATACACACGCTTGAACGCTGTATCTGCATGAGGGTCAATAGCCAGTTTAAGGTAAGATACAATGTCCTTAATCTCCTTACGCTCATAGAAGGAAATACCTCCATGGATAACATATGGTAGACCTGACATGATTAGCTCATCTTCTAGAGCACGAGATTGAGAATTAGTACGGTAAAGGATAGCAATGTCCTTATGACCTCTACCTTTCTTCTCTATCTGAATCTTGATATCATCTACTACCTGTTTAGCTTCCTCTGTCTCATCTCTGAATACAGATAATGCTGTACAATCACTGTTATCTTGCTTATGTGCTTTAAGCGTTTTCTTGATACGCTTAGTGTTATGTTTAATCAGATTGTTAGCAATCTGTAGAATAGCTGGGTTACTACGGTAGTTGTCTTCTAATGCAATGGACTGTACATTCTTGTATGAAGAGCTAAACTCTATAAACTGTTCTGGTTTAGCACCACGGAAACCGTACATAGACTGGTCGTCATCACCTACGATAAATAAGTTATTCTCTGGATAAGCTAGCATGCTCATTAGCTCATACTGTAATGAGTTGCTATCTTGTGCTTCATCCACTAGTATGTATTTGTAGATGTCTTGGTACTTTTTAAGTACTTCTGGGTGCTCCTTAAACAGCTTCCATAGAAGGTATAGCATGTCGTCACCATCAATCTTATCTTGGCTCTGCTTAGTAATCTCATAGCGTCTGAAGAACTCGATATAGCAATCCATTCTAGTACCCTTACCACTATTCTCTTCTTCAAAGTCTTGGTAGTTCTGACCATTATTCTTAGTCAATCCTACTACCTTCAGTAATCCTGGGATAGGCATGTCTCTTAGCTCTTCTTTGATACTGAACTCAATTGTTCTATCCATCATGATAGCCTTGACTATACTCTCAGCAAAGTACTTTTGAGAGTTACCCATTAGTACTCCATCCTTCTTCTTAAATGCCCACATTCTAGAGTCACCTAACGCTTCATACTCTTTCTTCAAGATGCGGTAACCAATAGAGTGTGTAGTACCAATTGTTAACTGCATTAGCTTCATCTGGGGGATAAGCTTAGACAGACGCTCTTCCATCTCTTCACTAGCCTTCTTAGTGAATGTTGTCATCATGATATGCTTAGGCTTGATTTTAAGGTCAGTAATCATGTGTGCTACACGGTGTGTTAGAACACGAGTCTTACCACTACCTGCTACTGCATTGATTTGTACACGACCTTCTACTGCTAATACTGCTGTTTCTTGGCTTGGGTTTAACCCATCAATAAATTTACTCACTAGTACCCTCTCCTTTTAGCTCTGGTCTAGAGGAAGGAGGTTCTCCCTCTCACAAGACCATTTTCTCACGACTGGAAACAGAAATCAAGGACGTTCCGTAGGCTCAAGCTCTACAGTGTCAGGAACAAGCTGAACTATCCCTTTAACCATCCACTCCTGTATTAGGTCAGAAGTAGTTGCCATCTTCCTATGTTTTACGTAGTCCCCTTGAGGATGTATAGAATATATCATACCCTCTATAACTATATCACCTTCCCTATTCGCATTTACTACACAGTACTTATTGTCTGGTTTAAGGAAGAACTCATTAGTTACAGGTACGGGAACACCAACTTCAAACACAGTTAGGTACTTGACCTCAGCTATCTGCTCCGTAGTAGTTAACTCCTTCAGCTCTATCTTACGGATATAATTAGACAGACAACGATTGTTTATACAGAAGTAGTATACAGGGACACCAATGTTCTTCCAGTCACCATTACCTAACAATCCACCCCTACTCGTGCCTCCTACATGGAGGTTGCCCACTATTTCTAGGTAGCTCTCCTGATGAGTAAGGTGCTGACAGTTACACTCATGACAGTTAACAAACTCCACTATCTCATCATTATACTGAATGACCTCTAGCTCCCCTGTAGATTTAAGTACAGCCTTTCTAGGCTTGTTTTGCATCTTCAACCCTGTTAACTCTTCAGTATTATTAGTTCCCATTGTTTACATCCTCCTATATAATTCCTATTATATTTTTCATTTCTTCCTCAGACCAGTGGAACGTACCTTCTGATACCTCTCCTTGTATGCCACAAGGGGTGTCAAACACCCAGTGTACATCTTCAAAGTACACTCCATAGATAGTTTCATCTTCTCTTATGATTGCCTCTTTTATTGTTCCTAGAGTACCTTGTGGTAGGAAAGAACCAAGGTCATCTACATAGTGCTCTTTAGCAACTGCAATTTTCGTACCTATTATTCTGATACATTTCACCTGATATATAGGTTCAGTCTCTGGTTCTATAGATACCTGCCACGGTCTCTCCCCTATTTCTCTTACCTCTTTCTTCTTAGCTTTATCGAATGCCATTGTCTGCATCCTCCTTCTTAGCTTTGATATGTTTCATAAGACAATCCTTGTCAGCACAAAAGTTAGCTGAAGGTAGTTCTTCATGATCACATTTACCAGAGCAGTTGGCATCCAGTACCTCCTGATTACCTTGATAGATATACCCCTGAACCTGGATATAAGTGGTTCTATCTGCTTCATGCCTCTCTTTACATTGCCAGCATCTAACTACACCCTTCATCAATAACCCCTCCAGTACCAAACTTGGACTTGTGTAAAGTAGCCTAGTTGAGTATTAGACTTCTTATAAGAACGTCCACCAGAGAATGGGTGGTTAGTGAACTCCCATAGCTCTCTTTCAGCTTCCTTAAATTCCTCACTATCCTCTTTCCATCTCAGCTCTAATCCTAACCATCTCTTATCCTTAATTACTTCCCTTGGTAGATTATCTGTTAGTTGTGAACCACACTCACTACAGTAGTTACCCTTTCTCTCTTTATTACATCTTCTACACCCCTTAACATGGTCATAGGTAACTGTTTGGAATCTAGCAAAGATTTCCTTACCCTCCATTAGCTTCTGGAATGCTTTCTCTGTTGTTAGCTTAATTAATTTCTCTCCCTTATCTAAGTCCCCATTACTTATAGTTACATTTCTGTGATTCAGTCCCATTTTATGTCCTCCTAGAAATCGTTATAGATTTTATGTGGTATACCTGCCTGCCCCATCTTCATAAGCATGTCATTAGTACCTTTACTGTTCAGCTTACTTCTGAACCCTAGACCATATTCAGGCTTACCCTCATGCAACATCTGGCTATTACGGTATAAGCCCTCACGCTTATCGCCTTTCCACTCAGCCTTATATACTTCTACTTTAAACCCTAAGTATCTGGCTACTATGTCTACTATTTTGTCTAGTCCTTTAGCACCACCATGTATGATAACAGAGTCTACTGGTAATTCCAGTAGAGCATCTATTACCATGTCAACGTTCTTGAAGTCTCTACTCCCCGTGCATAGAACTCTCATGGTGTTTGTATCATCCTAATACCCAAGTGCCCCATTCTCTCTTCTGTAAGGATGTAAGGTACCTCTTCTTCTGCCCTATCCCCATCCATGAGAACTAAGGCAAAGTATACTGTGTAGTGTCTTCCTCCTCCATTGTCTAGAGAAACAGTTTCCACTATTCCTGTAGTACCTTCTGGAATAACAGCACTACCAAAATTTATCTCTTTAGTACACAACATTACAGAACCTGGCTTAAACATTACGTACATCTCAGGCATTGTTTGCTACCTCCTTACGCTTACGTGAATCACGTATTCTGATTGCCATATTCTTTAAAGCTTCAAACTGCTTATCTGATAGGGAGTTACCCTCATTCCACTGTTTCTGTAGGCTTTGGAAGAAACTATTCTCTCCATGCCCAGCACTATGTATAATACTTGCTGCATATCGAATTGAAGGCTCTTGCTTTCTGCGTTTACTCTCTACCTCTTGTGGGTCTGGTACATATGGTTTCTTCCTAAGACTGTCTAGACCTTCTACAAAGTTCTTACTGAACTCTTTATCCTTCATCTTCTCTTCACCATGTACAATATACCCTACGCACACACTACCCAAGTCCAAATATACACCTGTTTTAATGTTCTTGCATAAGTATCTGTATCTAATTTGCTGGTGTTGGCAGTACTCACATGTAGTTTTATTACCTTTACCGTTGTCTTTTACCTTACCAGTGAATACCCACTCTTTTCTAAGTTGTTCTCTAAAGTGGTTATCCTGTCCATCCTCAAGATACTCATCCAAAACCTTAGCATCTTCTCTAGTGATTGATAAGACTGCTCTCTTACCTTCCTTACGTAGACATTCTGTGTACTCATACAGTTCCTCGCTGTCCTGTAGACAGTCACTAAGCAAAAGTATTCTCCACTCACCTACTGATAATTTAGTCATATCTCTACACCTCTCCTTTTAGACTCAATGTACTTCCTGACTTCCATGAGTCAATTTTCACACGGAACAGAGAGAAAAGCAAATCAATCCTCTTACAATAAATAAAAAAGGAGACAACATCAAAGTTGTCTCCCTACAGTGTCTACGCCTTATACTGTTCCTTGCTCTTGTAGTAATTTTCCATGTCTTCCTTAGCTTTGTTTAACATATGTCGTTTGAAGTCTACTCTACGTTTGATACGCGTCTTCTGACTATGCTTGTTTGTAGCTTTATACTTGCCCTCCCAAAATGCTAGTTCCTTCTCTCTTACAGCCACCTCACTCTCAGGAGTAATGCCCATTATGTCATAGATACTAAAGGTTGGCATGAAGCTACTAACCTTTACTTCTCCTACCCAGTTTACAGGAGATTGTGCCACCCCTGCTTTATTCTCTCTAGATGAGCTAAGACGACCTGTTCTAACACCTGTAGTATTAATGTACGCTTCCATCTTTAACATCCCCTCCACTAGCTATTGCCATCATCATTTGTAATACCTGCTTAGTCTGTCTTTCCTCACCATCAGGTATAGGTGCAGCACCACAACCCTTCTCATCAAACAGTGCCATTGTAATACCATTGCTACTATGATCTACTAAGAATACATGGCTAACTCCATCCTTGTAAACCAATAGGTGAGATAGAATTACTGTACCCTCTGGCTTGCCTGCATTAGCAGATACATCCATGTTAAGACTACCAACCTTTACTCCTGGTAGTAAAAACTTGTCTATAGCAAGAAACAACTCAATATCCATGTGAAACTCATTCATTTTCCATTCCCCCTACATAAAGTCTGATTGTCTGTGACCCACTTCAGCCACCTTACTAAGCTTACCTTGTTCCTCTGCTAAGTACTCTTCTACATATTTTCTTGCTGTTGCTAGGTGACTGTAGTGTAAGAAGCCATCAATTTGTTCTATGTCATCTTCATACTCAGTAAGGTCATTGTCCTCCAGTACCTTTCTGATAGCTGAATGTCTCATTTCCCAACAGAAACTAGGCTCTCCACCAGATACAAACATCTCTGGTTTCTCTTGTGCCCACTCTTCTAATATCTTTACCGCTTCATCTTTTACCTCACCGTTGGTCATCATAACTATCCCTCCATATGTTCGATTATATTAAGTGCCATCTTGTGGTCACTTTTAAGTTCTTTACACTGAATAGCTCCATACATGAAATCTAGTATCAGTTGTGCCTCATCTGGATGAAGTACTAACATTACATCCTCTTTAGTAAGGGCTGAAGCCCCCTTAGGGACTTTACTCAGCCTTGCTAATTTTGCCCTACGCTTCAGTTCCTCTAACTCTGCCGACATGTGTAGCCTCCTTCCTAAGACTGATGTAGAGGTTACTACTCATTACCAGAGTTCCTCTACGACCTTCTATAGACTCTATATCTGCTTCTGTTATTCTCTTGAAGTGCTCTACATCTACTAGGAATACTGTAGTTCCTGTTCTGACCTCTACCTGACGTAGCCTAAGGTCAGCGATGTAGTTAATCTTTATGTTCACTAGCTATTCCTCCCTACCCTGCTGAAGGGAGTCAACGGTACCCCTCATAGCTATCATTCTAATCTTGTTGTTAATGTCAGCGTCTAGCTTGATTAAGCACTGAACACACAGAACTATCGTGGTTGTAGTATTAGTTCTACCTACATATATCTTGTAGGCTTCTGTCAAACCCCTGTCTAAACAGTTGTTACAACTACATTCCCCTACTATTCTGTTAATACGCACGAATATCACCTCTCCTTTATGCTTGGTGTGTCCCTCGACCACATCCTTATTTTTTCCGAATCCTCGAAAAAAGTCAAACCAGTAGACCTATACAAGAAAAGACTACCCTAAAGGGTAGCCTTGACGTGTTCTTTCATAATAGTCTCCATTACATAGTGAGCTGATTCCTTGCTATCAACTATATTGATATTTGTAACATCAATCTCAACTTTAGGACTGTAGAAGTAGGTTCTGTACCAGACTTCATACGCTTGATTTAGCTTCTCCCAATAGGAACGCTCTACGTTCAACTCCGATTTCCTATTTCTTTTTTGAATTCGGTTGATACACTCATCAGTGGAGCATTTTAGGTAAACCATAAGTGCTGGTGGCTCAGTTAGGGCACGGAATGTATGGAATATGTTGATGTAGTCATTCATATTACGTTCCGTCATAATGCCATCTTGAGTCATCATGGAAGCAAATATTAAGTTTCCATACATGCTCATATCCATAATGTGATCATCTAAGCGTTGTGCATGTAAGGCTTGCTTAAAGCGTTCATGCAACAGGAATACCTGCATTGCATATCCATGTTTCTCAGGGTCTTTATAATAATCAGTTAAGTAGGGGTTACTCTTAACTGGCTCTCGGAATAATGTCATTCCTGTATATGTTGCCAACATCTCAGCTAAAGTACTCTTTCCTGCTCCTACACTACCCTGAATTACAATGCCTTTACTCATCCGATGATTCCTCCCTGTTGATAGTGACAGTAATGGTTGTGTCATTGTTCACTTGGATATTTACTGGAATCTTCATACGTTTGGCAAGAGTACTTATAGCCTTGGACAGCCTTATAGACATGAGGGATACACTTCTGCTCTTAGTGATAGGCTTCTTTGCTCCTCTATTCATCTTAGTACATAATTTACATTTACGTACTCTCCCATCTGAGGACTTAGAGTCTCTATGGAACTCATCATAGTCTAGCCATTTCTCACAAGCCGTACATCTCTTTTTTGCTTCTGCCATACTGTACCACTCCTTCCAGTAGTTCTTTTAAATATTCATCGCTGCAATACTCCACACCATATTTCACTCTGAACATACGTTCCTGCTTTGCTCTATCAGGGTCTACCTTGATCCTAGAAATCTTACCAAAGTTGCTCTTAATCATGCTAGCAAGCTCATCCCCAGCCTTATCAGGGTCAGATAATATGAAAGTAGGAAGCCTCATGTCTAAGGCTTCCTGAATCTGCTCTCTGATACGGTTATTAAATTTTGTCCCATTCGTTACTATGGTTTGCACATCTTTTGGACTGTAGACTCTACGAATTGCGTCATGGTCACTAAAACCTTCAACGATAACCGCTATCATCTTATACCCTCCTTGTCACCAATAAAATTGAGCCATTCTCTTTGGGTAGCCATCTAACAGAATCCACCCAGCCCATTCCAAGCAACGTCTGTGTCACAACCTTATGGAATCTATCATTTTTAGGGTGTTCGTCTGGATAAAATGGGAAGATGTTAGCATTCATCTTAACAAGGGTATATACCTGTATAAAGTTTCTACTAACCTCAAGGAAGTGTGGTTTAGGCTCTGAACCACACGTTACTAGGCACTTCTCTACAAGGTTCATAAACATAATAGCATCATGGTCTTTAAGTTGTCCAGCATTACTGTAGGTTATTCCAAATTTAGCTATCTCCTGCTCAAGTTTCTTAGCCTGGAGTGTCATAGCTTCTTCATGTTTCTTCATTTGATACTCATTAGTCATATAAGTCCTCTCCCCACCACTCTATTAGTCTTGCATACTCTTTGTCAAACTTCTGTATCAAGAAGTACAGCCTAGCATGTAGTCTATTGGAAGGTACCCCTTCTTCCTCGGCTAACTGCTGAATAGTCTTCTGGTCTATCAGCAATCCAATCATAAGATTTCGATGTTTCTCTCCTAGCTGAATGTCTGGGTCAATACTATGAAGGTCAACTATACGCTGAAGTAACTCTGCATATTGGGTATCCTCCACTACTATACCGTTATCATCATTGCTGTATGTCTCACGATTTATGTTCTTATGGTACTTGTTTACCCAGTGGAAGATACGTAAATCAAGCATCTTCTTAATATAGTAGGGGAAGTCAACCCCCCGATGGGGGTTGTATTCCGTTACTAAGCTTAAGAATGTACGGTCTATTTCAGCAGACAACTCTTCCCTATCTGTGTTGTTAGCCATCTGGTCTTTGAACTTATTGTATATCTTTCTTCTAAGTGGCTCATACTTATTATAGAGATATACAGGTTCAAAATGAGTAGGAGGTGTCATATCGTTCATTCTACGTCACTAATCCTTTCTTCCCCACTAAAGATACCGTTCCAGCATATGCAAGTAAAGACTTCAGCAGTATAGTCCATCCCAAAGCACTGGTAACTAACTCGTAGGTATCTCTCATGAGCTTCTACTATCGTGATAACACGTACTTCTTTGGTAGACCCACTAGTGTACAGCCCACGTCTACCCTCTAGAGCCTTGTATTCTTCTCTTAACTTCTTGTGTTGCTCATCTACAGCACCAGCTACAGGAGAGCTATCTATTAGCTTGTTACTTCTATATTGCAGTGCTTTGAGAAATTCCTTCATATATACTCAATCCTCCTAGTCTTTGTCAGGACGGAATCTTATAAACACTGGGAAGCGTAGAGACTTCTTACCTGTCTTGCTATTGGTAGTTTCCTCTCGGTATTCCACTTCAATAGTCTGATTTATAAGTTCGTCACGTTTAACCCACAATTCATCTCGTAGCTCATGAGATACACCCTCACCTACATTAACAGTATTGTCTTTGTAAGCAACTACCAGAGCACCCAGAGTGCCTTCAAACATGGTACCTTCCCTACCTTCAGTAGTTCCAACGATAGGAAGGTCAATTCTCTTAACCCCTACTATCTTCTGCATGTCATAACATTTTTTACATTTATAAGTAGCATCAAGGTCTTTCAGCATAGTACCCTCATATCCTAATGCTACGTTTCTACGATGAATTTCAAATACTGCCTGTTGTGACTCTTCACTATCCTCGAAGTGCCCTTCAGGTCTTACATACTCAATAAACCATAGTGGAAGGTCTTGGATATAGTGATGGTCTAAGTACTCCATGTGATCAATACGCTCTTCATAGATAGTCTTGCTCTCACCTGCTTCAAACTCTTCTATAGTTAAGCAGTCGAACATATGAAGAATACCTTCTTTGCTGTCAGTCTTCTTAAAGGCTGATTTTTGTACATCAGAGAACTTACCAGATGGTGCCATAATCTCTCCATCATATACATACCCTCTTGGTAGTTTAGCAACATCTTGCTCAATTGCATCATATCCAGTAATGATTTTACCATTTCTAGATTTAAGTTCTACTCTACCGTCATGATGATGAAAAGCATTGCATCTATACCCATCAAACTTAGGATTAGTTGTATATCTCTTTGGATACTTCTTCAATGCCTTAGCTAGAGCACAAGTATGAGTTTCAATAAACCCTGGGAATACCTTGTTAATACTCTTAGCAGTAATACCAATCTTAAAGTCTTTCTGGATAGACTTCATATACCACTCTGCTTCTTTAGAGCCACATGTGGACATCAATCCATCTAAGGCTTCTAATGCAGCATTACCTGTCAGGTCTCTGCTAGCTAGTAGATTAGTAAGGAGGAGGTATTTATCATAATTGTATTGAAGGTCATCGTTGAATTCAATACTTAAAGGCTTAGTTTTAGACTTTTTCTTGATACCAAATATCATCTCTGGGTCATAAGTTCTTAGTAGGATTTCTTTAAACACGGGGTTACCCTCACCCTGTCTCAGGTAATCCTCTTTAGCCGTTCTTGATGTAGTTCCCCCTATAGCTTGCAACAATTCGAATGCATGTACAATCTGTTTAGTCATTTAGATAAATCTCTCCTTTCAAGGTCTCTGAAATAAAAGAAGGGGAGTTCTCAGAGTTTTCCCTTTATTTGTCATATGGCATAAAATAAGAGGTCTCTCTACAGAGACCCCTCTTTTTTCTCTAGTCGATATACCAGAATGAAACTGGTTACCCAACCTAGTATCTTTATACTCCAAATAGTTATGTCTGGAGGATGTGTGGCGTAGTATTCATCTAGGTCTAGAATACCCCACCATACCACTCCTACTAGAATGATTCCTGCTAACTGGAATACATAGCTGAATAGCCAGCACATCCATACCTGCCTTATGGTGTTCTGTATTCTCATTCCCATTTGTGTTCTGCTACATGCACTTGGATATGAGGGTTATGACCAGGTATTATGTGGTCATATAGAGCCTTAAACCCAATAGTCTCAGCTAAGGTTGTGTACTTAACTGGAAATTTCCTTAACGCCCATGCAGGGAAGTGGGACTCTTTAAAGTGTTGCCACCATGTAGCAGGTACTTGGAAGGTAACTGTCTTCTCAAACTCTTTAGCAGGGACTCTCCTTGATATACCCATCACATAGCTACTAGCCAACCCATTAATTGCTCTTTCTATAAAGACATCAAAGTCTCCCATATGAGGCTCATAGCTTACATGCTGGGCGATAGTTTCTCGTATACAGTTTATGATAACTGTCTTGTGTTCAACCCTGTCTAGTTGCCTCCACATATCACCATTGGCTCTATCATGCCACATATTACTCATCATCCTCCTCTAGTGCTCGGAATACCATAGTAAACGCTAGGTACTCTGCTAGGATAGCAGCAAACTGGTTACGCATCAGCCAGTTCTTGAAGTAGTTTGTATCGAACTCAATAGGATCATTTAGAGCCTTATCTAGCTCATGTCTAATGCTTGTGTAGTCAAAGAATTTAAGGTTCATAATCTTGTTATTAACACCTAGACGCTTTAAGTTCTCAGGCTCAAAGATACGTGCATTAACCTTAGACTTCATTAATGCTTTCTTCACGTCACCAGTAGCAGCTAGGATGTGGTCAATGTGACCATATTTATCCATCAGTGCTTTAGCTTTCTTCTCACCTATACCATGAATACCAATGATATTATCTGAAGTATCCCCCACTAACGCTCGGTAACCAAGGTATGCTTCACGTGTTACTCCAGTCTCTTCATAGAAGTCACTGATACCGATTACTCTATCCTTGTAAGGAGTATACACTGATACACGCTCATTGATGAGCTGTAGCATATCCTTATCACTTGAGACAATCATAACATTGTCTTGAGTAAGCTCACAGAATGCATAAATTAAGTCATCGGCTTCATGACCATCTAACTTAATACTACGTATATTGATCTTAGGAAGCATAGTGTTAAGCTCATTTAATTGAGCAAATAGCCCATCGAACTTAGCTTTCTCTTCAGGGTCGTCACCATAACTACGATTTGCCTTATATTCGGGATATAATTCCTTACGCCATTCTGCTTTTCCACCATCGAAACACACCAAACATTTAGTAGTTTCTGGGAAGCGTTCCAGATATATCTTAATGGATTTAAGGACACCCTGCATTACACCTGTAGGCTTGCCATCCTTTGTCTCTAGTTGTCCTTGCGGAGTATGGAAAGCACGGTAACCTATATTATTCCCATCAATTAGTAGTAACATCTTGTTTCCTCCTTATAATGCTCTTCTGTATTTTTTACGGTATTCTTTCGCAGGTAGTAAGTCTACAATCTCATCTACCTTGTAGTTCTCTTCTAAGTCCATTCTAGCATGTTGCTCAGTGACAGCATACAAGTTGATAGGGTATTCCTCTCCATCCTTCTTGCATAGAGCAATGAACTTATCTCTGTTACTTCTGATAGCCTTAGCCTGTTCCGCATACTTTTCAATAGCAGGAATGCCCTTAGGTATTGCAGGCTTAGGTCTAACATAAGACTTACGTATATAAACTATGTGAGCGTTCTTATCCCACCTAAGGGATACACTACCATCATGAGCCTGCTTACACAGTGCTCTAATTTTATCCCTCACCCATACCAAACGTAGACCATGCTGTTCAATTATATAGGTGTAGTCATATTCACCTTTCGTCTCAAGGGCTTTAAGAATTTCATCATTCCAATGGGGTTGCCACTTTCTCTTGCGTCCTGCTTCTGCCATCTCAATCACCTCACAAAAAATAAAAGAAAGGAGTCAGAAATCGACTCCTTAGGGTTTATTGACCTGTCAAACCTTGTAAATTTTGTATCATAGCACTCGCCTTGCCTTTTGTAATGACAATCTCACCATCTTTTACTAAAGTCACCCCATCGTATGGATGAGAAACTCCCTTGTTCATAGCTGTAACAAGTAGCTTCTTAATAAAGCCAATCTGACCTGTAGTAGCAGGTTCACTTACCCATGCAGGAGCGTTATTTTCATCCTTTTTCTTATAGTTAGACTGTGCTTCTCTAGGTGTCACATCTACTTCAATGCAGTTTCTACTAGCTAGGTAGTCACACATGTGGACATGTAGTTGAGCTTTAGTTTTAGGAATGTCCATAATTTCATTACCTTCTTTATCTGTATTCCAGATGCCCATATGTGTCTCAATCATATTACAGATTAAGCTCCATTTATCTTCCATATCTTTAACACGCAGTGTAGTATCCATATCACAAGTGAATCCATAACCTTTAGTAGGGTGAAGTGCTTCACGTACTAATAATGGATGCTCGGCTACAGTATGAGTACCATCTGTACCTTGCTTTAGGCAGTCATGTAGTAGTACAGCAACACGAATCATATCTTTCTCTACTGGTGTAAAGGGAGAGTATAATTTATGGTCTAATAACTCCTCAGAGATACGGAATACACCTTTTACATGACGTACTAAGCCAGCCAGACCTAAGCTACTTTTTGGATGGTACTTACCACTTGCTGATGCTGGTACATACCAGAAGTAATCAGGTGCTTTATTTAAGCCATGTACTGCTAAGTGACGGCACACTTCATCTTCAATACAACCTAGTTCATATTTAAATTCATGGCTAACATCTACAGCTTGTTTAATCTCTTTCATAAGTATATATCCCCTTTTCAAAAGTATTAGCAGGTGGTTGCCCACCTGCTTAATGTCCTAAGTATGCCTTACTTACGTTTTCTACGTGCTGCTAGTTTTGCTGCAATCTCAGCAGATAGGTCGTCTCCATCCCCATCGCTAGACTCTTCAGATTCAGAGTTTTCCTCTTCCTCTTCCTTCTCTTCTTTTTTCAGCTTAGTTTTGGTAGAGTCCTTTTTAGGCTTCTCTTCCTCTTCCTGCTCTTCTTCCTTCTCTTCACCCTCTTCAGGCTCTTCACCATTAAGAATAGCATCAATCTCATCATAGCTCTTAGCCTTAGCTAATGGGTTTAAGTCGTGTGCCTCTTCTTCCCAGTTATCAAAGCCAATAACAGACTCTTTACGCACAGTCTTAACATCATACTTAGTGTTATAACCTGTACCAGACTTAGTAATGATTACATCTAAGCCCTCTTCCTCATCGGTAATATCACCGTACTCTGGATCAATGATAAGAGCAAGTAACGCCTTATAGATGCCGATACCAGAACCAAACACTTTGATAGGTGTTTCCTCTTCATCATCAGCGTTAAACCATTTCTCCTTACCATCTACTTCCTTCTTCTCAAATGAATCTAGGTCATCGGCACGGTCAATAGCGTTGTAGTATACACGTGTCTTCTTGTTAAGCTCTTTAGCCATCTTATCGTACTTGTCATCTTTCTTCTTAGATAGCTTACGGAACTCAGCAACAACGTCACATACTGGACAAGGCTTGTTATCTCCATGAGTTTTAGGGCACACTACCATTGTACCACGTTTATTCTCTTCAGTCTTATTCACACCAAAGTGTACGAATACCTCTTTAGCAAATACTCCATCACCTTTAGGTGGTAAGATACGGATAACATTACGCCCATCTTTAAGGTTAAGCCAGCTAATTCCACCGCCAGAACCATTACCTCCGCTATTGCTATTTAACTCTGTTAATCTTGCTGCTAGTGCCGATACGTCTAATTTTGCCATTATAATTTTCCTCCTTGGGGCTAGTTACGGTCAATGACCTAAATTACGCCCATTAAATGTGTGATATTTTGGTTATAACTTTTCAACACTTTACGCTTGTCACTACTACGTAACAATAGCTTCAATGTTGATTCTCTATGATTAAACGCTTCAAGAGTAGACTGTAAAGTATCTCTGTGCTCTACTGCTCTCTCGTAACGCTCACCACCAATGCTTAGGTCTTGCAGGTACTGTACATGATTCTCAGCTACATCATACAGGGTCTTCCACCACGCATACTTACTAGGGTGGCTTAGGACTTCTTTAAGAACATTAGAGCTATCTATAGCCAGTTCCCTCTGTAAATCCGCTGTGTACATTTTACCTTTTGGTAAGGCGATTCTTATAATCTTACGTGACATACTCATCATACCTTTCTGTCTTGAACGCCTTCACAATTATTAAAGCAAGGCACACAATTTTTTCTCCACCATCTCTTAGTATCGTGGGGTTCAACAACCTGTTCGACATAAAAAAAGGTCAAGAAACGGGAATCGTCTCCTGACCTATAAACAAAATGAAAAGCCCCCTATCAATGAGGGAGCTTTTCTTCTTCTACTATTCTATTTAAATACAACTTGATACACGCCTTGTCAAAGGAGGTAACCTGTCGTTCATCAATCATTTTATCTAATTCTTCATTTATCTGCTCTAGTCTAAGATTACAATCGACCATCCTAGATGCCATTGTGACTGCTGCTAAGTACTGTCGGTAAGGAGTGCCAAGTCTGGTAATTTCTATAGGCTCGTCAGATAATTTTAGTCCTAGTTGCCTAGCCAAGGCAACCCAGTCAACCTTATCAAAATCTACATTATTAGGCATGTGTTCTAGCATGTCTTTGTCTCTCCTTTTAGTATGATTTTATCTACTTCAAAGCCCCTACTAATCCAATCTAGAACGTATTTCTCCGTGCATGTGATTACTACCCCATTAGATTTATTAACCATTTCGTAAGTTTTAGTCTTGGTCATATTGATTTCCTCCCTCAAATTGAGTTTTGCAAAATTTTATCCTCAAGTCGAGTGGAAGATTCTTCCGTGAGATACAGAACTAGTTTCCTATACAAAAAAGAAGAAGGCTCTAACAAGCCTTCTCCCAGTAATCTAATGCAAATTTTGGTATTGGTGTACCGTTTTCTTCAGCTTTCTTATACTCTTTCTCTGCCTTAGCCTTTTTATCAGCTAACTCTTTCTGTAGGTAACCGTCCACTCCGTGCTCTTCAATATCCTCAATAGAACACTCGAACGAGTGACCGTAGTTGTATCCAATCTCCATCTCAGACAGGATTGGCACATCACCTAGGAAATTGTAGAACTCATTGTATTCAGCTAAGTTCTCCATAACATGCTTAACTTTCTTAGCTACTTCTACTACCTCATCCTTTGGACAGTCAAATACTATACTATCATGAACCGTGATTACGATACGGCTCTTATAGTCAGACTCCTGTAGCCACTCATTAATCTTGATAAGAGACATAAGGGTACAGTCTGAACCTGTTGACTGTATAGGTGCGTTAACCGCTTGGCGTTCTGCCTCATTCGCAATAGAGCGGTCTGTAGAATCTAAACCTTCTAGATGACGAATACGGTTAGTAAGAGTCTTAACGAACTTGTTCTTCTTAGCAAATTTCTTAATACGTTTAACCCAACGCTCTACGTCTGGGAAGCGTTTGAAGTAGTTATCAATGAATTTCTGACACTCTTCTACAGACATATTAATACCTTCCGCACGTAAGTCTTCAGACAGTCCCTTAGGAGACTCTTGGTATACGATACCGAACTGAATCTTCTTAGCAGCAGTACGTTGGTCTTTAGTGACTTCATCTACAGTTACACCGAATGCACCTGCGGCTACCTCTTTATGTAAATCGGCACCAGAACGATACAGTCGGATAAGCTCTTTATCCCCAGTCATAACTGCTAGGATACGTAACTCTAGCTGGGAGTAGTCAAACTGTACTATAACGCCATTGTCACCAAAGCGAGATACAAACAGTGTCTTTATCTCATTATGATACTGGAACAACATCGCACTATTCACTTTACGAGGTAACTGTTGCATGTTAGGTTCATTACTACTTAAACGCCCTGTAACTGTTCCGTGTAGGTTGTAGTTACCATGAACAAGTCCTCTAGCATCTATGTGTAGAATTAACTTTCCAATGAAGTTACTGTACAGATGGGCAACCTTACGGTACTCCATCATAAGCTCTACCATAGGGTGTTGATTTCTCATGTATTTCAATGAGTCATCATTAGTACTAGGTTTGCCCTTATCAGTGAGGACAACCGTTTCCAGTCCCATTATATCAAAGAATAAGTGCTGTAACTGTGGGGGTGAACTAAAACTAAACTTGTCACCACCCTTGCTAGGGTCATACTTCTTATACTTTTCAAACTTCTCTTGTTGCTCTGCTGTACGTTGGGCTTTCTTAATGCCTCCAATGGCTACACGTTCTAACCATCTTTCATGTCGTTCCCTCTCAATACTAACTATTTCAGGGTACTCTCTTAGCTTGCTTTCTAGTCTATCAATCTCAGCTTCATATCTTTCTTTGTAGATACTAAGTAAGTCTACATCTACTTTAGCCCCTGTATGCTCAATGTCCATCAGGGCATATAAGCCAGGTACCATGAGATTATCCCATAGCCATTTCTTCTCTTTGTCCTCTTCAACAAGTGGCTTGTATTTGTTGAGTAGTCTATAGGTTACATCACAGTCAGCCGCTAAATAGACTTTAAGGGTATCCCAAGGTATCATGTCGTAGTTACCTTCATCATCACCCTTAGGTAAGAATGGGTCTAACTCGTCATCATATCCACCCATGTCAGTTTCTAGCCATGCTAACTGTTTCAAGTCATGGGTACCTTTTTCCTCTGTTACTGCAAGGTAGTGCATTAACATGGTATCCCATTTCATCTCAGTAAAGTATACATCTATCTGTTGCAATAACCACTTCATCTCGAACTTACTGTTGTGTGCAACAAACTTTAGCTTACAGTCTTCAATTAAGAAGCGTATAAATTTAATTATTGTTCCAATCTGATTACCTGTGAAAGGGGTTTCCCTATGATATAACGGAATGGCACAACCATAGCCAGCTCTATCAGAGAATCCTATAGCTGATATTTTAACTATCTCACTCTCAGGGAACATAGCTCTCTTAGTCTTGGACATAACTGTCTTATCCAAGTAGGGGTTACTCTTTACACCCTCCAAATCGACTACTACTTCATAGCCATCAGGTAAAGCCATTAACCTCTTAAGCTCATTGATAGCTGTATCGTAGTCTTCACAGTATAATCTCTCCTGCTCATATGCCAATATGTCAGAAGGAAGCACACCCTCTAGGATTGATTGTAGATTAATGATGTCCTTAGAAAAGAACTCCATATACTTTGGTTGCTTTAAAACCATATTAGGATGTATCATAGGGAAGAACTTGTAACCATCCTTCTCAATAAGTCTTCCACGTTGCTTAGTTATTGCAGTAAGACCCGTTAAAGCCCATAAAGACATATTACCTGTCGGTATAATAATCTCTGGTTCTACTGCATCAATCTCTGCCCACAGATAGTCCATACATGCCTTAACTTCATCCTTTAGGGGTAGTCTATCCTCTGGTGTTGAGCACTTAACTACCGCAGTATAGTAGATGTCATCAGAGTCTATACCTACTTCCTCTAATGCTGACTGTAATAGCTTACCTGCTTTACCACTGAAGTACTTACCCTTCTTATTTTCATGTTCATATGGGTTCTCCTGAATCACCATAATACGTGCCTTTTTCTTACCATGCCCCATCTGTAAGACCTTTGGACAGGTCTCAGAAAGCCTACATGCAGTACACTTCATCGAATCAACTCCTTCAAAACTAATAAAAAGAGGGATTCCAAAAATCCTCTCGTACAATAGAAAAAGACTCTAGGGAGCGAATCCTAGAGTCTTTTGAACACTTTCAGAAGTATGTGTGAACGATACCGTTCAGATATATGCAGCTATATAATAGAGATCAGTATTAGACTACTCTGCTTTAGGAGCAAAGTCTTCTACTTTTAAGCCTTTTACAGCTTTCTTTAAATCTTCACCAGCTTTGATACGAACGCCTACAGTAGCAGCGATTTCCATTGGCTCTTTCTTAATAGGGTCAAAACCTTTACGTGGTGCACGGTATGCAGGCTCTACTCCCCAGAAACCAGTTAATTGTAACTTTTCACCTTTTTGTAGAGTTTCTACAGTGATTTCTTTAAGCGCAGTAAACACTTTGTTTACATCCACTTGAGTTAATCCAGTACGTACAGAGATAGCTTTTACAGTTTCTTGTTTATTCATTTTAAATTCCTCCTAAGGATACTTGTTATAGTAAAAGTCAAAGTATTGAAAGTCTCATGGTAACCGCCAGTGAGCTTCTCCCCTTGTGACCCTTCTGACTTAAAAAAACCGTCTCACAAAATCTTTTCTCCCCTGATAGGGGAGAGTGTTTATCATTATCTCCCCAGTACTATTGCTCTAGGAAGAGCATCTTGTCTTTTGAGTAATCTGGAACATTTTTATCCACCCATATTTTGAATACATTAGGGAAGTTGTCTCTAACATACGTCATATACAGGATTCCATAATTCGTAAGGTCAGCTATAGCATCAATCTTGCTCTCCCCTACCTGCTCAGTAGTCAATCTACCCGTTCTTAACCCCTCTTCAAGAAGGTTTAGGGTACTAACTGCACCCTCTATCTCATCGTTGGTCATCTTATCTAGGCGGTCATATTTGCGGTCAATGTTTGCCATGATACCACGTATTTCCCCTTTGCCTTTCCAAGATGAGCCATAGTACTTCTCTTTGTCATACTGGATTGCCATTAACAACGTCACAATCTCAGGTAGCTTACTATTATCTGGTTGGCTTGGTAACCCTTCCATCCACCTAGTCATCTTCTGTGCAATGGCTTCAATATCCATATTAGCAGGTGGGATAGGTGCAGTAGTTAAGCGTTCAACAGTCTCTACTAAAGTAATACTATTGATATGAAGCCACTCTGACTCATACGCTCCTGCTCCTACCTTAAATCTCACTGACCCTCCATTAGCTATAGTGGATGAAGCGTTATCCGAATTAAGAATAGCTATGTCTACAATCTCAAAATGTGCCAATGAATTTCCTGCTACGTACACCTTGTCTCCAATTTTAGGGAAGAACATACAATCACTCTCCATATATGTGTTTTTCGATTGCTAACCAATCGACTTTATATCCAATTGACTTATCGTCAATATAAATATCAGCACCAACTTTTCTAGCTACATTTGGTTCATATATTGCATTCACTTCAGGTAGTTGGTCATTTACAGCACACCAGATATGACCTAACTCATTTGCTTTTAGGAACGCTAACGCCTCATCTAGGGGTGCTCCAGTACGACAAGTCCATAGAATTAAACGAACACCATCTTCATATAATCTCTCTAGTACTCGTTTACACTCTGGCTGTAATACTAGCTTATGCCCCATGTCAGGTTCTGTGCTAATCGTTCCATCAAAATCTACTGCCAATATAATCTCTCCGTCTAATAGTGCTTTACCCATTAAAACACTCCCTCTCCAAAAAAAAAAAAAATAGCGAACAGGTCAACCGCCCGTTCGCCTTAAAAAAAGAGGAAGTGTCCCAACTTCTCTCTCCTGCACTATCCGTTCGTGCGTTCGATGTAAAGAACCTTGTCGTAATCCCAGCCCTCGTATAACATCTTGAAGTCTGACAAGTCCTTATATTTAGGATACAAGAATCGTAGACAAGACAGTTTCCAAGAGCAGGCAGGCATATTATCTAGTGCCGCACACACGATATGCCAGCTACGACCTTCCTTATGCGCTCTATATGCAAACATTGCAGAAAATGCCATTCGTAGGTAATCATCAGGGATAGAGTTAATGTGGTTTATTACATCCACATACCATTCTCCAGCATATGAAGTTGGGTCATCGAACCTAGGATTAATGTCAGTAAAGAATTCATCTAGGTGGTCATGGAATGAATCAAAATCACTAGACATTCTAGGCTCATTGCTGAATGTGAATTGTTGTACTTGTGGTACTTCACGTCCAACTAAAGTAGTAGAAGTCAATCCATAAGCATTCAACACTTTATCAGTCTCTTTTGCACCATAGTCATCAAGATAGATATGAAGAGAGTCAGTAATCTGATTGTATGTTCCCATAGGAATACCTAACCAGCTTGACATACACTCTAAAACAGTAGCAAATTGACAAAGGTTGGCACCAAAGGTACCCCAATGCAGGTCGTTACTACGGTTCATTACTGATAAATCTAGTTTACCTTTACGTATCTTGAAAGTCAAGAGAAGGTTACATGGTCTATCTTTTGTCTCATTGCGTGCATGGTCAAAGATAGGATTATAAATCACTGCTACTGCTTGGCGTGTGTCAGGGTCAGCTTTAAGCTTCTCATACACATCGTATAACTGGTCAAAAGGATTCATGATAAAGCCATTCGCATCACTCTTGTTCCAGTGACGTAGACGCTCACCATATGGAGCATTAAAGAATTCACCGTCATCAGAGAACTGTTCCATGCTAGCATTATAATCCAGTAACCATTTCACATCACTTCTACCACCCATAATCCACGCTGTAGATTCAGCTAGTTGGAAGAATGGATTTACTACTCGTCCTAACAAGAATGTTAAACGGTTAGCAGGTTCAGTAAACTCTAAGATTACGGGTCGAATCTCCTTTACCGCTTTCCCACGTGGTTTTACTACATCACCTTCTAAACATAGAGTGAACAATGCATCCATGTACATTTGGGATGGGTTATTGCCTGTAAATATCTCAGCCATATAAAATTCCTCCTTTGAGTGAGTTCGCTTAATTAAAGCGTTCAAACTCAAAGTTGTCTCCCTCTGTATGGAAAACCTAGCCCCTTTACTTACTAAAAATTTAAAAGTATACTTAAAATTCTTAAAAATTTAAAGAGAACTTTTAAATACTCTTTTTAATAAAAAAGACAAAAAATAAAAAGAGTACCCAAAGGGTACTCTTTTAAGCGTTGCTTACTGGTAGCGACTGTTGTTATCAGTGTACCCACCAGATGTCTTCTTGCCAGTTGTGTGTAGGTTACGAATAACGTCACCTTGCTCTAACTGGTGAATCATTTCCTCATAGAACTTAACCGCAGCACGAGCATTAGGTAATGTCTCATCTACTAGTAATGGTGCACCTGCAACAGGAGCTAAGTACACATCTACTAGAGCTACAGTTACCTTGTTAGCCACATCGTCTAACTCAACCTTAACACTGTCAGTTCCGTAGCGCTTTTGTTGTTCTACATAAGCATTTACATCATGGATATATTTATTAATAGCCATTTCTACACCTCCAAAATAACTTGTCTAAATAAATTATCATGAAGGAGACTATGGTATAATACACAGTAAAAGAGAGACACAAGGTAGCCACAGAACTAGGGAATCAGCTATAAGGTCATGAACGAGGTAGGCTACATTTCCTTACACTATTCACTATGCCAGTCTGTAGTGCGTTGCTCTCTCTTCCTTTTTCTTTTTTCCCTCCCCTCCGTGGGGATTCCTTGATGCCTTACCCAAATACTTCCACTGCCGCTTTTATGAAATAGAGTACTATAAGCCCTCTTATTGAAAAGTCAAAGATGCGTTCACCTAGTGCTTTCTTCTCTTCCATTGATAGCCACCCCCTGAACTTAGATTTCCCCAACCCATCACAGGAATATTCTTCCGTATTAACAGGAAGCAATGGCATTGGACTCGTCCCTAGTAATGTGACAAGCTAGACCAACGTAAAGTTAAAGCAAACCCGAAACGACCCCCCGAAACGAGTCACCGTCACTTTTGAGTAACGGGGGGTGCATGCTAGTACACTCTTTGATTCTCTAGGTGTCCCAATCCCCACCAAAAGCGAAACATTTTTTCTTACTCTGGGGTGTCTCCGCACTGGGTTGCGAAAATCATGAGTATGGAGGAGATTAGAATGACGCAACTTGTAGTTAAATGTAACCACAATCAGGTGAGCAAACCTAAGAAGTCTGAAGTAATTAAGTGGGATTTCATAGAACCTCAGTATGAAAATAGATCACGACATACTGGAGAACTAGAGCAGGGTAGAAAGTCACTGGTTAGATGGTTCGGTGAGATGATATTACCTACAGCAATCGTTACACGCCTAGGAATGAGAGCTACACATGCATTTGCAGCTACTCAGAATGCCAACGACCTACGCAGAGGATTCATGGATATAGTTGACATATTCACTGCAATAGCAGAGCCAATACTTTGGTTCTACGCTCTGATAGGGTTTATCATGATGGCAACAGGTAAGAGTAAGGATGCTGGATGGAACAGAATTAAGAACGTAGGATATGCTTACATTGGAATCTCAATGTTACCTACTATGTTCCAGATGCTACGTTGGATTTCCAATATCATCAGATCATCTATATCTTTCTAGGAGGAATCAGATATGAGTAGAGCAATTACATCTGTAGACTTGGGGTTCATGTACACAAATGCTATCATCAATGGTAAGCCAGCTGTAATCAAGTCGGTTGTAGGTGTTGGAAGAGATAGAAAGCTAAAGGAATTCAATAAGAGTGTAGCAGACTCCTTTGAAGTAGACCAAAAGCACGATGACATTGAGTATAGAAATGCAGACGGCACACACTTTGTATCAGACTTGGCAATATCTCAATCTAGAATCGTTAAACACTCCCTAACTGGTGACCGCTTTGATAGTGAGGTTACAAAAATACTACTAGGAACTGTTCTCGGTCTAGGTATGGGTGGTGGGTCGGTGGAAACTAACTTTGTATCAGGGTTACCAGTTAGTCACTTTGACCAGTATAAGGAAGCTATTAAGAGCCTGTTTATGGATAACAAGCATGAGTACCATCTAGAGTCTTCAGGTATCAAAATCAATGGCTCAGTTAAGGGTAAGAAAGGATTATTCGTACCACAACCGTTTGGGGCTTTAATGGACAGAATACTGGATGATAAAGGTGAGATATCAGACACTAACTTAGCTAAGTCGAGGGTAGCAGTAGTTGATATAGGGTTTGGAACTACAGACATCTACGTGTGTGAGGTCTTCAATAACATTGAGCATCTGACTACTAGCTTCAGCGTTGCTATGAACTCTGTAAACCAAGTCGTCTCAGATAATATATTAGACCACACAGGAGTAAACTTCCCACTGTATAAGGCTGAACATGTAGTTCAAAGCAGAGTACTGAAGTCTGGAACTAAGATATACGACATGGCTCCAACTATTGATTGGGCATGTGAGAACGTAGCTTATGACATCACTAATAGACTGCATAACTTTTGGAAGGATGAAATAAACTTCCTAGACAAGATAATATTTGCTGGTGGTGGAGGGGTTTCACTGTACCCTCATATGAAAGACCACTTCCCAAACCCAGAACTAGCTAAGAGCGGTCAGTTTGCAGTAGCTAAAGGGTATCACAAGTGGGGTGTGAGAAATCTGATTAGGGGTGTATGATATGGCTGATAAACAGTATACATTCAGAACAACTAAGTCTACAGAGTGGCTGGAAGACCATCTAAATGATATGAAGGATAGAAGCGGTTTTATCAGGGAGTGTGTATTATTTGCAGTAGAGCATGACCCAAAGCTGGCACAGAGGTTATATGATAACATCACCTCAGAGATAATGTCACAGACTCCTATCAAATCACATCAGAGACCAGAAAACCCTAGCAAACCCAAGAAAAAAGTATCACATCAGAAGCCTCAGCTCCCAGTGTCAGATAAGAAGCCTGCACCTCAGATAAAAGAATCCAAGCCAAAGATACTTGTACAGCAGGACAAAGAGATAGACCTAGACAAGGCTTTGAGTGCAAATACTAAACAATTTCAATAGGAGGGATTTACATGGAGAAGAAACCAGTAAGCAATAAAGTGCTATACGTTGTGGGTGCAGGATTAGTTACAGCAGGTATGGTAACTATCAAGGTGTTGACATGGTCAGTTAACAAGGCAGTAGAAGTACTCTTGGAGGTACAATAACATGTTCTGGGTTAGGTTGGTTGGAAGTATATGTAAGTCGCTCTTGATAATGGGAGCTATTGAATATATAGCTCCTGGATTCTCATATCAAGTGGCTTACAAAACTGTAAAGGTGATAATGGGTATGTGGATGGGAGGACACTAATATGAATGTACGCAAGATGGCATACTCTTGTATCTATGTAGTTATCTCGTTAGCTGTACCAGAGTTATCTGGAAATGGTCTCAAGTTCATCGGTGGTATAATGGGTGGGATATTTGATGCAACGTTTGAATCTATCGGTGAGAAGGCTAGGGAAGAAATGATGTATGTGTTACCAGAATTTATGCAAGGATGGTTTAAATAGGAGGGGTTAAGATGAATGCACAACCAGAGGTTAATATTGTTAATCCAACTACTAAGGAGAAGATACGTTTAGTAGAGAAAGAGGAAATACAGTATGTGACACTGGAGGTTATTCCTAGTAAGATGACGTCTAATGCAGGAGTTAGGTGGCTTATAACAGAGTTTGCAACACTGTTCACTCCACTAAACAGACGTATCAACTTTGCAGGTGGTAGACTGGTCTACACTCCAGAGATGAATATATGGTGGGAAGTAATAATACACAAAGGTCAGGTGAAGTTCTATCTGGTTATACCTGATAAAGACCACTTAAAGGATGCACTTACTAGGCAGATAAGAAGATGCTGGAAACGTTCTACAGTAAGGGAGGTGAAAGACCCTCTGCCTAATCTTCATATGGACAATACTAGTGTCACCAAGATGTCCTTACAGAATCATCCAGCGCTATCCTTGGATGTAGAGAACCCTAAGTATACTCCATTGGACTCTATCTTGACGACTACTAACTATCTCAAGGATGAGGATTATGCGATACTCCAACTAGGGATGAGACCATTAGGGGAGTCTTGGAATGAGACTATGGTTGGAATCAGCGAAGATATCAAGGAAAAGAACACCATTCCTAAGAAAAAAGGTACGATGTTTACATCAAAAAACGTCTTGGTGGGCTTGGCTAACGTTGTGGGTCTTGTTCTTGAAGAACTTATGAACATAGTAGGTGATTTCCTCATACCTGGCTGGGAGATGAATAGTGAGTTCAGAGACTCACTAAAGAGAAAGGCACATGAGGGACGTTCTAAATCATCATTACGTAAGAAGTATAGTGAAGGATTCAAGATTAACTTTAATGCAGTAGCTGTATCCGAGGATGAAGATAGACGTAGAGCTATCACAAGAAGCCTTACAGCAGGTTTCCACCCTCTAGAAGGGGATAATAAGATAGTGACGAAAGAAGTAGAGGGTAGAGACAAGGTGAAAGCCCTCAAGAATATTAGAGACCGTAAGATGGTTGTTAAGATGAATGGAGATGAGCTATGCTCCCTAGAATTAGCTAAGATAATACAGGTACCAGACCAAGTGTTACAGTTAGAACACCAAGGAGAGTTAGACACTGTTCAACATAGAAGTTTAGCAGATATACCTAAGGAGATATTTGAAGATGACGGTAAGGGTATACCGTTTGCGACATATGAAGACACAGATGGTGAAACTAAGACAGTATACTTCGCAGGAGACAACCCTAACCTACTGTGTATGTCACGTGTGGTAATAGGAGAGCCAGGTAGTGGTAAGTCCACATTTGCAGCTAGCTTTGCACTAGATGCACTGGAGAAAGGTTATGGGTCTATGGTAGTAGATGCAGCAGATGGTAAATTGGCACAGAGGATACTGAATCTAGTTCCACCAGATAAGAGGGATAAGGTAAAGATAATAGACTTGCTAAATTCAGAGAACCCTGTAGGGTTGGGCTGGAATGAAATATTCAGAGGTAGAAATACTGACGTTATTGAGGATTTAATTACTGAAGAGATTCTGTCATACGTTGAGCTTGTAGCAGGTACAGAACTAAGCATGACATCTAGAATCTGGGTTGAGAATGCTGTACGTGCAGTGTACACTACTCCAGATGCAACGTTACAGGATATAGAGAATATGTTGAGTAATGCAGAATATCGTGCTAGTGTTATTCCTCATATTGATGACCCAGAGTTGCGTAGTGACTGGGAATACTTCCATGAGAAGATGTCTAAAGAGGACAGAAAAGCTATATATGAGCAAGCATTCAGACGTCTAGCAGTTGTAATGCGTAAGAAGGCTCTAAAGAGTTTCATACTTCAGAAGCCTAAAAAGGATGAGAATGGTGAATATCTAGTAGACTTCAGAAAGTGGATGGATGAAGGCTGTCTAGTATTAGTCAAGGCTAATGAAACACTAGGTGAAGAGAATCAGACCGCACTAGTATCATTCCTAATATCTAAGTTTAATTTGGCTATCATTAGTAGGGAAGATATTGAGGAGGAGGATGACCGTAAGCCATGCTTCATAGTACTAGATGAACCAGACCACTATATCAAAGGTAGTGAACGCTGGAGAAGTATGTTAACTCGTTATAGAAAGTATCGTTGTGGCTTAACATTTATGTTCCATGGATGGGAGCAGTTAAAAAAGGCGGATAGAGAGTTACCTAAGATGATACGTAAGGCTGGTCCACACTATGTTATATTCCAAACAGATAGAGATAACTTGAAAGAACTGGAGTCTGTTATTCAACCAGAATTTAGCGTAGACCAAATATCAAAGGGTATGCCTAAGCACCATGCAATCGTCAAGCTAAAGATGTACAATAAGAAGGGTGAAGCTACTCCACCATTTATGGTTAAGGCTATTAACGAGCCTGAAAAGAGATACAAGAAATATGACAATAATGACTTATACGATATAAATGCAAGGCTTATGGGAAGACCAAAACAGGAAGTGCTGAATGAGTTGTTCAGATACAAGAACAATGCCGAGTTCTCTGTCGAACTAGTAGATGGAGAGGACAAAAAAGGCAAAACCCCACCAAAAAACACCCCTATTGAAATTGATGAAGATGAGCGTAGAGAACAACATGAAGAGGAACTGCGTACACTAGAGAAAGATGCTGGTGCACTAGTAACTAAGCTATTAGAGGATGGTGATGAGGAAGGTGCAGAGGAAATAATGGAATTACTAGAGGAAGTATTATCAGATGATGGATTGGAGGAAGGTTGATATGAAGGGTATCTATAAACGTCCAGAGGTGAAGCAGATAACTAGAGAGTGGGTTTATAATAACTGCAACAACATTACAGAGAGGGACATGGGGTTGCTAAGGTTACTGGCTGATAAGAGGGTGCTAAAGAGAGACCAGATACAACGTCTTTACCCAGAATTTGCTAGTACTGAGAGGCTTAACAATAGGCTGAAGATACTGTTCAACAAGCATGTGATAGATAGAATAGTTCCCCCTGTACCTTTGGGTCAGGGGAGTGCTCAACAGCACATATGTATTGACAGGGCAGGAATAATATTACTGGATATGGAACGATACAGTAAGCCAATCAAGTATGACTCTAATGGTCAGCGAATACTAGTAGACGGGTTTCACCACAGAGTTGCCATTAACGAATGTGAATGCTTGATAAGGGAAATTCTTAGAGACCTAGAGGGAGAGATGATATATTATGAGACGGAAGAGAAGTGCCACTTTAATGACAGTTTCATTAAGCCCGACATTGTTTGTGTATTTAAGTGTAAGGGTAAAGGATATGGATTCTGCATTGAGGTCGACATGGGTACGGAGAGGCTACCAGTTATCAAGAACAAGATTGACAATTACAAAGATTACTACGTGTCCAAACAGTGGGCTAAGAAAGAATGGGCTAAAGTATTCAAAAATCCTACGTTTCCACGTGTTCTATTGTTAACAAGGGATAAGTTCACTAAAAGGGTTAATGACATGAGACACTATACCCACGGCTCGATGGTTAGATTCTTGAGTGGCACACAGGAGGACTTCACAAGCATACTAAATTCAATATTAAAAGGTAGCCTGTAATGGGCTACCTTTTTGTTATGCATATAGTAGTCTCCCACATTTTCCACAAGTAGTTGGCTCTTGATTATCATAAGATATACCAAATGGTGGTTCTTCTGTGTGATACTCGGTAACGTTATGGTCTGGAAGGTCTATGATATTTACTCGTCTTCCCTTAACAAACGTATCCAACTTGGACAGTATCTCTGCTTTACATCTAGGCTGATAGATTTCATGTTCGTCCAGTAAGTAGTACTTCTGGATATGCTCCATGAACTTAGGGTTAATCATCTGCCATCGGTCTACCATTGCCTCTAGGAATTCAATAGTGAATGCTGGGAAGTCTACTGTAATAGAGGATACCAGATTCTTATTCATTTCCACTAGTTGTAATAAGTCTAATGGCTTCATTATGTGAGGGAAGTAGTCTACGTGACACGACACGAAAACCTTCCACGCTTTTGCTATGAACATCATCTCCCTGATGTCTTTCATCTCGGAGGACTCCACCTGTACCAACTTCCGTGCAGAGTCATCTAGGGAATTAATAACAACCCTCAAAGTTGAGCGGTTCTGTTCGCCCATCTTCTTAACAAGGTAGGTAGGTATCGCCTTCCCTGTCTTTAGAATCACTGGTGTATTGTTATCAAGCACTAAGTTAATCTTCTCTTCCCAGTTCGTCACTAGGTGAGTAAAGTATATAGGGTTAGGTAGATCCAACAGTAAGTAGTCTTTAAGGTCACCTAGAGACATTCTATCTCCGCACACCGCATATGCGTGGTCATTGTGCTTAATGATTTTTTGATTATAGCAGTTACAAAAAGATACAGATATAGGACTTCTATTTACGGAGATAGGAGTCCTGATTATTTCATTGTTATTCATATGTCTTACCTCCTGAAACTTAATGAAAGGGTGTACCCTGCTTGGCACACCCTTTTATATTACTGGTACGATTTCTTAAGATTCATAATCAGACGCATACGTGTGATAGAATCATTAGCGTAGTCTTTCCATTCTACATTACGCTCTGTTGCTAAGTCCTTCAGTGCCTCAAAGCTCATAGGCTTGAAGTCTGGCATATCTGCCGAATACTGGACAGGGTCTTTCTTCTTAGCTTCTGTTTTAGGTTTAGCAGGTGTACTAGCAGGTTTTTTCGGTGCTGGCTTGTCCGACTTTGTTGCAGGCTTAGTTGTTGCTTTAGTCTCCTTAGGAGTTTCCACTACAACCTTCTTCTCTTTCTTACGTGGTGTTGGGATATTAGCTCCCTCCATACGTGCCTTACACTGACCTCTTACATCACACTTCTGACATTCAGGTACACTCTCATCATGTGCAATACCAAAACAAGTACTTTCTTGTAACGCTTCTAATAATTTTGAGTCTATATTTCCAAAGAAACTCATAACTACATTTCCCCCATTCACATGTAATCACTTATAAAAGAAGTGATTTATTTGATTTTTTCTCCTAAACTGCTATCTCTCTAGTACTGTAATGCCAACGGTGCTTTCTCCCTAATCTCTTGCATTACGTTGTCATACTGCTTACCTGTTAACCCTAAAGCTCGTTGTATATGTTTCATTCTAACTGTTGTGTCCTTAGGGATGTTAATACGTTTGCCCTGTGATTTAAGCATGTTCTTACGTGCAGTATCAGCCCATACCTGGAATAGTGTTGCTTCACTAGGCTCAATAAGTTCTTCTAGGAACTCTCTTGATATCTCACTTAGCATATCCTTTAGCTTCTCCATGCCATTATCTCGGTACATTCTTTCTACTACATCATAGCCTTTGCTGTCTTCTATGTTTGTAAACGCATCTTCTAAGTCTATGTAGGTAAACTTGCTCCCTCCACCTTTGTTGTCCATTTGTCTGTATAGAGACTTACGGAAGATAGGAGCAAATTCGTCCATGTCTTTATTCTCACCCACGCACCACTTATCCCAGCAATCATACAACTTAATCATACCTTCTTGATACAAATCCTCTGCCGATAACATACCGTCCAATGTACTGTTCTGTGCTTTTTGTCTTGCTGCATACTTCACTAAGTTGTTGAACTGCTTGACTACTGCGTCCCAAGATAATTTAAGTGCTTCACCGTTTCTACATAGCTCGTTAGACATATTCAATTTTCCCCCAATTAGATATAATTACTTCACGTTAATAATACGTTTGCCAACATCTTGTAAAGCTTTCCCCATCATTAGGGCTTGGCGACCTGTCATCATAAATCCCTTACCAGGTACCCACTCACCGTCCCTACTCTCTCTCCACCACTTTTGAGCTGAAATACGAATGCCTAAGTTTTCATCCCTAACCATTAGTACTCTCAACTTCTGTGTGCTGGAGATAGGGATTGACAAACAATCCTCTAGAATCTCAGCCTTTAACTCAGGTTTGTACTCTTGTACCTTCTTGTTGTTTTCCATAATACCCTCTCCTTTTGGCTCTGGCTAACTGCCACTCGTTGGTGGCGTTGAATTCATTTTTGCAATTTTGACACCTTTTGTCAATCTCTCTTTCCTAGGGGTGGGGGAGACCCGATGTTCCTAGCTCAAGAGTAATAAAAAAGAAGAGGGGAAAACCCTCCCCTCTCCTGACCTATTTAGGTAATTTACCTGCTTTCTTTAGAGCCATTATTGCGTTCATACGGTCAATTGGATTATTGTTAGTCTTCTTCACGTCTAGTTTATTAGCAGCTACCATTTTGAATAAATCCTCTGTAGACAGGTCACCATATTTGGCTTTCTTTTTCTTACCCTCTTTAGGCTTAAACATCTCTGGGAAGAAGAAGCGTTGCATAGCCATTGAGATTCTCATACGATGGATATTAGCATGTTCTGTTTCTGTCCACGTTAGACCTAGTGCCTTAGCAAAGTACTCTACCGTTTGAGTATCAATGTCTTTATACCAATCCTTAAACTCCTTCAGTGCCTTAAATTCTGGTATAGCTTCTAAGATTTCCTCTTTAGTGTTGACAATATCCTCGGTTCTTACATAGTTTATTGGTTGTGGCTCATCATCCTCTTCCTCTACCGTTCCTACTTCCTCTTCCACTTCCTTAGCAATAGCTTCATCCGTCTTAGCTTTAAAGTTATCCCATTGCTCATCTTCAGTCTCAGCCTTGATACCATCACCCACCATCTCTGTATTTACTAGTTTTACCTTACCTTCTAGTGCGCCACCCTCTTGAATATCACGTTTTAACACCTTTGGTACATTTAGTACTGCTGCTACAGCCTTTAAGTCTGGCACGTATTGTCCTTCTACCTCATACATTTGTTGATTAGTCATCCTTCAACATCTCCTTTATACTCAATTTGGTTTTGGTTGATTGCTCAACTCTTGATTTCATTTTTCCCGTCCTCTCAGAAAAAATAAAGAGACAAGCCAGTAGGAAAAGTAACCCATTTTCCCTATCAAGCTTGTCTCATCTTATCGAATAGGTCACAGACTGTAAGCCTTGATGACGTCTTCCTTAGAAACATTGGCGATTAATTTATCCAACTCACAGATAACTCTTGCTTCTAATCCTTCTTTGTGTACCACGAAATTATTGAATGCGTTAAGCTCAAGTATACCATCGGTAATAGCATCAAAGTCAGCTCTAGTCATCATCACATAGTCCGTATCAAAGTTCTTGCTGAAGATAACCATAGGCTTCTTATCTATTTTTGCAGCATCCCTAATACATTGTGTCCACCATTCTTCCATCTCACCAGTATTCTTTAGGAACTGCTCTAAAGACCATCCCTCACGCTTCTTACACTCAATAGTAAAAGGAAATATTGAGTCAGGTGGTGTTACAATATCACCAGTAACTCGGTTATCCTTTTTCCACTGTAATCCACCACTAGCAGGAGTGCGTTGGAACTGTTCACCCCACCAAGAGCCTAGAGCCTTAGCAATCTTACGCTCATACTCTGCACCCTTGTTTTTACTATTAATACCCTTGCCACCTGTCTTAGCCATTTTCAAAACCCCCTTAAATTATACCCTTCTTAAACAAAGAAAATAGAGAGAGGATATCCTCTCTCTAATCTATGTTAACCCTTACGGGGTAGGTATTTTTTTAAGATAGTGTAACGCAAATGTGATAGCAAATGCACCAACTAAAGTAATAACAAACACTTCATGACTGATGTGTAGACCAAACACACTTCCACCCATCTTAACTGCAATTGCAAGTATCAAGAAGTATGCAGTATTCTCTAGTTCTGGTACCTTTTCCATTAAGTATAGGAAGATGTGGGCTACACCACGCATCATCAGGATTCCTAACATACCACCAATTAGTAGTACCCAAACCTGTTCTGATACACCAAGTGCTGCTAAGATACTGTCCACAGAGAAAGCTATGTCCATGATTTCAACAGAGATAACTGTAGCCCAGAATACACCGAACCATTTTACTAGTATCCCACCCGTATTCATCTCATGGTTCTCTTCACCTTCATTACCCTTCTTACGATAGTGGTCTATTACAATCCACAGTAAGTACAGAGCACCAATCAGTTTAACGTACCATAGCTTGATTAGTAGAGTTCCTACTCCAATGAATAGGAATCGGAAGAAATAAGCACCAAGTAGTCCATAGAATAAAGCTTTCTTACGTTGTTCCTCTGGTAAGTGCCTTACCATGATAGCAAGTACGAGGGCGTTATCTGCTGATAACAAGCCCTCAAGAATTACTAAACTAAGTATTAAACCCCAAGCTGATTTACTAGTAAGTACTTCTCCCCACATTTGCCAGTCAAAGAACTGTGCGTAGGTATCAAGTATATGTTGTAAGATTTCCATATATTAGAAGTCCCCCTGTAGGCATAAGTTTTCTAGCTGATTCATTGAGTTACCAACTGTAGATTTACCAATGGCACGGAAATTCCAGTCCCCATTACCATCACGGTACAATTCCGCTACAACGATACCTCTTTTATCCTTGAAGTCTGCACCTAACTCGTAGCGCACAATTTCATTACCCTTTTCATCCTTAATACGGATATATGATCCAGGTACCCACCCAAAGTGACCATCCATAGGGGAGAATACATTAGCAACAACGAACAGCTTATGCACATTAGGAGGTATCTTTTCAAAGTCTACATAGATTTCCTCATTGTCACTAGCACCCTTCTTATCATTACCTGTAAGGTCATCTCCAGCATGTCGTACTCCAGGAGCACGTAGATTACCATAGTACACTGTTGTCAGGCGTTGGTTAGTATCCTTAATCAGGAATACTGAAGAATCAATGTCCATTTTAGGGGCACGTACAGGTTTATCAATCAACCCACCGCTTTCCCCTTTAAAAAAGGAAGAGAATTTTTGCATAAAGCTTTTTGCCTCTTCTTTAGAAGGTTTAGCATGGAGTACTTTCGCACCCCAGCTAAGACCAACTGTTACTGTTTTTAGACCATTATTGACTTCTTTAGACAGATTAATTGTTTGACCCTTGGACAGGTTTATCGGCATCCTTAGTTACCTCCTCTGGATTAGCTACCTCTTGTTTAGTTGGAACACCATACATTTCGTTGTAGATAGGTACACCAATTTTATTCAGTTCATCCTCTGTAGCAAGACCCTTTTGCAATACCATTTCTGTAAGGGTTTTCACTTGGATAAACATAGTACGCATTTGCTCCATTAAAGGCTCTTGTGACTTGATAACCATATCACGTGCTTCTTCACGTGTAATCATGCCATTCCAGTAAGCTTTCTGCTTCTGAATCTCTTTCTCCTTACGCTTAATCTCTTGTTGTCTCTGTTGCTTTAGTTTCTTCTCATCAATGTTTTTACCTTTGTTTATTACTGTCATCTAAATCATCTCCATTTTTATATTTTCTAGCTACTTCTTTTTGGAAGCGAGCTACATCCATATGGTATTTACGGATGTAGACTCGGAACCAAAATGCTTTCCAGTACTCAATGGTGTATATATCCCACCAATTTCTCACTTAATCTACTACAACCCAATCCTCTGCTAGAGCATCAGACCCACTAGGTGCCCACGGAGATACATCTCCTTGTGCGGTTTTAATTGCAAGATATTCACGATATGGTACGTCCTTACCACCAAATGCCTCTTTTGCAACCTCTGTTACAGGAGGGTAAGAAGCGGCAGGCACATAGTATACAAACATACCCTTTCCATTCCATCCCTCACGTGCTACCTTACAACCACTCTTTGCCATAAACACTGCTCCACCAATGTCCATCTTGCTACCTAGAATTTCCATATTAGTTTCCTCCTCCTAAGTTACGTTCTTTACTACCAAAGCCTTCCTGACCACGTGCAGTGTTGCCTGCATATTCAAGGAACTCACCGTATGTAGCGAAGCCCTTAGGTGTAACTTTAGTGTAACGCTTGATAACCATTTGTGCCAGTTCATCGTAGTTAGCTACACGAACTGTTTCAGTACCAACGTTGTGTAAAGCTAAACGAATATTACCACGAAATGGCTCATCAATAGTGCGACACAATAGAGTCATTTTCAACTTAGATGTACCTGAACGTGTGTCCAGCATACCATAATGACTTTGTGGGATAGCCATGTGAATACCAGTCTTTAGAGTATAGCTACATCCTGGGTGAATGTCTACAAACCCTTCAGTACTGAATTCACCGTCAAGTAAACGCTCATCAAAGATAGGTAAATCAATACCTGCATCTCCATCGTGGTGATACTTTAGTTGATACCCTGGGATATCAGAGAAGTATGGTAATTCTGGTTGACCTAGCATCATGTCCTTAAATGAGGTAAACTCCTGTTGCGTTTGTCTTAGTGCTGATTCTAAGTCTAGCACCGTTTTCTCTAAATTTGTTAATCTGTCCATGTTCTTGTCCTCCTTGAATGCTTGTTCGACTTAAAAAAACCCTCCCACAAAAACTCGTCTCCCTGCTATAACCACCCTCTGATTCGGCATTTAACCTCGAATAGAGGGGAGTATTTCATTGCCCCTTCTATCACTTCTAGACAACCTCTAGCACCAATCCCATTTGGGTCAGCTTCCTTATGGGGCATTCTACAAACGTACACATCGTCAAAATGCTTATACAGGCGTTTTGCAATTCTTATTGCGTACTCAAAAGCATCACCATCCAGCATAATGTATATAACGTCTATCTTGTCTTTGTTCATTACCAGTTTCATAAACTGTGTATCAGACATAACCTTTCCATGAATAGCTGCTCCGCTATCACCTATTGTGTATGCATCCATTTTACCCTCACAGATAACTGCAACTCCATTGTCCAGTATTAAGTCAATGTTAGACACAATCTCTGATTTACTTACTGCCATCATTCCTTGGTCTATCTGTTCCTCTGTTAGGGATGGGTTCATTACCTTTCTGTAATGCTTCTTCAGAAGCTTTATTTTAGGTGCTGGGTCTATTGTCCTTGCCTGCCAGTATATGAGTTCATAATCTTCAAAGTCAGGCATGATGATACGTCTATCGTATTGACCCCCATCACAATATCCCATTGAATAACGCTCTGCCATACTAAGAGTCAGTCCCCTGCTCCTAATATACTTGACCACCTCTTTTCCTAGTTTTCCCCTAGCTTCTTCTATTGGGACAAACTCGTCAGGTAAAGGGTGTATAGTCTTAACTATCTCAATCTCTGGTGCCTTATACAATCTCTTGTATATCTCTTCCTCTAGGTCATCTGGTAGCTCTTGCTCATACCCATCATATTCTCTGAATATATCCAGTGCTTCCTTGTATGAAATCTGTGTATAATCTGCTATAAGTGAGATTAAAGTACCAGTTGCATCACAGTTATGACAGAAGTATACCTTCCTGTTCACATTGACAAACATCCTGTCTCTATGGTCTTTACAGAAGGGACACTGGTAGCTGTACTGGTCACCCTTCTCGGTCTTATGGTAATTACCCTCTCCTAGTGATCCGTCTAGGTAGTCTGTTATCATCTATATCACCTCTCATGAAAAAGACTCTCACCTAATTAAAGGCAAGAGTCTGGAAATCGTCTCCTAAGTATTAATTGTTACATTGGTGCAACATCGCTCATATCTTTTACTGCAAAGTACCTGTGCTTCTTCTTATCGAAATCATATGCATATAACAACATCTGATACTCTGGGTGCCAATCAGTCTTACCCCAGTAGAACCCTGTTACCCTCACATAACGCCTAGCCTTCTCCCCACGCCAGTTAATGTATACAAAACTCACTTCATCATCTAAGTGCAGGTTTATCATCTTGCATCCTCCCCTACAGCTATTCCTCTACCTACTGTAAATGTTCTCACGACATCCATTCCTGCATACTGAGCTATATCTGGTAAGGGTTCAGTCGTCTTGCTTATCTTTCTACAACTATCTAGTAACTCCTCATAGGTTCCGTTATCTAATATAACATAATCAGGATTCCTATACTTCTTTATATGAAAGTCATGGACTTCCTTCATAATACGTCTCTCAATGTCATATCCATTAGCATCCAATTTGTATTCCCTCCCCTCTTCCGTATACCACTATTATAGGTAGGTTATTGAACATTAAACGAGTAGGCAAGTTGTGGTCAAGGGGCACAGGATTAGCTATGCTTTTCATAACACTAAGCTTTGTTTTAGTGTTTTCATCCATTATAACATATCTTGCCTTCCTACCAGTGATTGTTTCAAACTCCCCTATCTTTCTATAGATGACACACTCTATCTCCCTGACAATTGCACTAGCCTTTAGTCTCCCCTCTGCTTTCTCAAGGTACTTAGATATAGGCTTATCTAAACCTGGTAATGTGAGGGCATGTTTAGACCTTCCACTATTATGCTGCAAATTCAAGCACCACCGTTCTACCGTCCTCTTTAACCACATTGAGGTACTTATTAAACAACTGTTTAAGATGTTCATTATGAGTGATAACAATAACTGTACCAAAGATTTTAGCCTTCTCTTGTAGAAGTTCAATAACAGTGTTACAACCGATTTCATCTAGACCATCGAATACCTCATCATATACGATGATGTCCAGTTTCTTATTAGACCTAGATGACACAAGGTCTTGCAGAGCCATGTTAATAGCAACGTCAACCCTACGTTTTTCACCATTACTGTTACCCTTGTACTCATCATCACCGTGAATGTTAGTGACCTTTACGGAGAACTTATCTTTAATCTTACCATTTTTAAGCTTCTCTTGTGTAGTAAATTCAACCTCAATAGTTGATTCAGTTAGCTTAGATAGATAGTAGTTTGCACGTTCATTAAGGAATGGAGTCACACTGTCCAGTAGGACTGACTTGATACCTTGGTTACTGAAGCCATTAACCCAGAATTCATACTTCTTAGCCATAGCCATGTGCTCTTCCATCTTCTTGTTAGTCTCTTGTATCTTAGCTTCCAGAACCTTAGCGTCCTCTATGTTCTTCTCAATAATCTCTGTAAACGTAGAGTTCTTTAGGTCTTCCTGCTCTTTTATCTGTCTCTTGATACTAGCGATTGATTTCTCAATAGAAGCCTTCTTGCTATCAATTGACTTAATTTCACTATTGGTTTCTGCCAGTTCTGTACGTAGGTCATTTAGACTTACCTCTAGAGGTTTCTTCTTCTCTAGCTTCTTGTTAGTGGCTTTCAAATAACCAATCATTTCTTCCAAATCGTCTTCCGCTTCTTCTCGCTCTTTCTTGTTTTTGTCTATATCACTTTGTAGGTGATTTTCGATTGCGGTTGTGTCTTCCAAAGGAAGCGCTTGCCCACATGCAGAACAGTTTTCTGGTATGTCTCTTTTGTTCTTGACGTCATCTAGTTGTTTTTCTGTCTTCTTAATATGCTTGTTATATCTATCAATCTCTTTCTCTAAGGCGTTAATAGTGCCTAGTAGTTCTGTCTTCTGCTTCTCAGTTGTCTCGTATGAAGCCAGACCCTTCTCTACGTCAGCTATTAATCCTTTTACTTCTTCCTTATCTTCCTCTAAGTCCTTGGTACTGGGCTGTAGACTTAATTGGTCTTCTGTCTCTTCTAGCTCTTTATTAAGTTCACCAATACGTACATCTACAGTCTTCTCTAGTGCTGCTTCCTTATTCTGTAAGTCTTCAATAGTGGTTCTGATAGTAGATAGACCAGTTTGAGTGGCTTGTATGTCAGAATTAAGCTTAGAGATTTCCATCTCTTCTTTAGCTAATCCCTTTTTAGCTTCTTCCTGCATATCCTTGAATAGCTCAATTTGTAGCATTCTTTCTAGAACCTGCTTTTGGGTAGCATCTGTTGCTAGGGCGAACATAGTATCTGCACCTTGACCAAACATGATAGAATTAGAGAACGTTACAAAGTCCATACCGATAATGTCCTCAATCATCTTATCTGTATCAGTGTCACTCTTGCCTGTTATATTCTCACCATTTCTATATAGAAGAACATGGTTCTTATATTCTCGATGCTTACGATGGCGAACAATCTGGTATTCGTCTCCCATATCATCATAGATTTTTAGAGACACCCTTGTATCCTTTTCAGCAATACGGTTAACCACCTTGTCAGGCTTAAATCCACGGATTGTCTTACCATAGATACACCATGTTGGGGATTCAGACACTAAAGTAGACTTACCTGACCCATTGCTATCAAAAGCTGTAGAGTCCTTATTGTCTCCCTGTACAAGCACTAACCCCTTATTAGAGAGGTCTATTGATGCTTCTTGAATAGATAGAAAATTCTGTACTTCTAATTCACCTAGTCTCATTCCTCTTCCTCCTTGTTACTCTTAGACTCAATAACTACTCCTACAAGTTCCAGAATGGCTACGACCACTTCAGCTATAACCTCTCCAATTATCATTCTATCACCTTCCCGTATGTCGTTCGCCCTTCACAAATAAAAAAGAAAGCGATTGAGAATTTTCTCAACCGCTACTTTAGGACTCCCCATTCTCTAAATCTATTGACTATTATACCGAATTTACGCTTCAAGCCATCTGCATTGTCTTTTCTAGCAGCGTGGTACAGAAACTCCTCAGGTATTTTTGTCTCTAGGGCTTCCCACTTTTTATTTAACATCTTGGCATGTCTTACCATACTCTTTTGAAACATTTCTGCTTCTATAGGGTTTAGTTCCACGATGACTTTACCTTTATCCTGTTTAACTATCTTCACCTTAACCCCTCCGTTTCTTACCACCTCTAGGTTTAGCTGGAGCTGGCATAACCACTTTCTTAAGGTCTGCTGTAGGCACATCATCAAACCATAAATCGTTATACTTGTTTACATAGAACTCTCCAGTGTTGCCCCAACCACACCAACCAGTACAGTTGAAGTTAGTATCTGAACGCTTTTTCTTGTAGATGGTGTACTCTGCACACCAGGGACACCATATAAGTTTCTCATTATTTTGTAATTTCCTAGTAAGTCTAGGAGGTCTCTCATCCTCTGGTTTAGGGAATGCAAACCACTTACCGTTCCCTATACCGTGGTCTGTGAAATATGTTATAGCTTTACGTTTGACTTTAACAGGTTGACGTACACATGTAGTACACATCAGTTACACCCCTTTCGCTTGCTGTACCCTTTGAAGTATTTCTAACCCTAGCTCCAAAGCATCTGGGTCATATTCTTCAGCGTACTTAGTTATAATATCCTCAAAGCTCATTCCTATTTTAACAGGGACTCTTAGCTCTTCCTTGTATTCTTTCTTTAGGATGACCTTATACAACAAGTTCACAGGAGCTACTGATGATAGCCATGCTGCATCTTCAGCATTTAGCTCAAAGCGTAGATAGTTACCCAGTCTAGCATGTTCTTCCAATACCGCTCCATCCATGATAGCGTCTCTGTCTAAGGTTAGGAATTTAGGATTAGGGATAGGTATCAGCTTAGTATCAAAGCGTTTGCTAGTGTCTGCTACTACAAAGCCCTTGTCCTCTCCTTCATCTCCATGACTATGCTCTAGTGGAGAGCCAACATACATTACATGAGGGTGACCTCCTAGTAGTTGATACATATGGAAGTGACCCAAGAATACATATTTGAACAGGTCAGGTCTCAAGTCCTCTACAGTAAAGGCATCAGCCATAGGGAAGTTACCATTACCTACGAACCCACCACTGATTCCCATGTGTCCTAATAGGATAGGATTCTCTAAGTCAGTAGGTATAGACTCAAGGAAGGTCTTAATCATCTGTGCATTCTTGCTATAAGGTACACACACTACATCAGCGTCCCCAAACTTCACTATGCGGTAGTCATCAACAACTGTTATGTTGTCTAACTCTCTAAACGAGTGTAGTGAGTGTTGTGGGAAGTCACTGTTATCTATTTGGTCATGGTTACCAGGAATCATCAGCACCTCAATACCTGCTTCACCTATAGCCTTAATTTCATCACGTAGACTATTGTAAACCACTGTATGTACTCTTGCTCTCTGGTGGTATAAGTCTCCTGCAAACATCATGTGCTTAATACCGTTAGCTAAACAGTACTCTTTCTTGTATCGTAAAGATAGAATAATTCTATCTAATCGTGTAGACCCTGTAAGGTCAGATGGTTTATTGTGCTCTGGGTATATGTGTCCATGCACGTCTGCTGATATTGCGTACTTCATGGTATCATCTCCTATTTATTGTAGTAATTTGTTATATATTCTATAGGCTCTGGGTCTGGCTCAACCTTTAAGCCTAGAGTCATGAATACTGTAAAAATTGCCCTTGCGTAGCCTAAATTCCAGTAGGCATTTATGGAGTTTTCTTTCCACTCTTTCCTACACTCTTCAATGATGGACAAAGGAACATCTACTACAATCTCACCTGGCTCATGGATAAACTCTTCTATGTGTAGCTTGCGTACTACCCATCCTAAGCCAGCCTTTATACCCCAGTCTGTAGCACTTCTGTCTTCTACATCTGACCACGCTTCAACAAAACTTTTAATAGTCCCCTTACGTATCTCGTTTAACTCAATACGCACCATACTCATCTTGACCCCTCCTATTTATATTGTATTGGTTCTGCCTCTTCTACAGTAAAACCAAAGTCCTCTATTAAACCTCTCAAAATGCTCAGATGACACACAGGTCGCTTACGATGATCACAGTAACAAGCTATCGCCACTGTCTTACCTTCTGTCAACCAATAAATAACCTCGCTAAACTGACTAAAGAAGTCTCCACGCTCTTCCCATTCAGCTAGTAGGCTTTCAGTGTAGCGTTCAAACCACCCATCCAGTCTACCTTTTCTATTATGCTCCTTGGTGAACGTGACAAGCTCTCTAGTAGGTGCTAGTCCTGGCTTATGCTCCCACCACTGGAAATAAGTTCTACCCTTAGGTTTCCCTACTGCTAACAGTTGTACGTCAGCATCAGGCATAACCGTCCTTCCATGAATAGTACACAAGAGAACCTTGCCCCTTCCCTTTAAAGAAAGGGATTCTTTGAATTCCTTCTCCGTGGTATCTTTTAAGCATCTTAAACAACGATAGAGGTTACCACTGTTGATAACCTCTACGTTGTGTCCACGCTTTTTACAACTTGGACAATTCATTATTTATTCCTCCAGTCTAAATGTGTTAATAGGTAAAGAGCCAATCCCCGTACCATAACTAACAGTTTTACTGTATCTGATACGTTCCTTCTTTAGGTAGTCCTCAAAGTGGGCTGATTCAGTTCTCATAGTTATATCGTAACTATCAACTGTTCCCTCTCTTATCATACCTACGATAGCTGCAAAGTGTTCCTTTAGAGTAGTTCCATGTTCTAACATTGACTATTCCCCTTTCCCCCAGTAAACAGTACCACACTCACCACAACCACCCACATAGTATATACCCTCAGTAGTTTTAATAGCATTCATTATAACTCTATTAAAGATAGGATTTGTTACCTCACCTGCCAGAATAGAATTAACATTTATGCTCTTAGAGTAACACTTAGAGCATGGAGTCTCCACAACCATAGGGTTGTGATGGATATTTCCTAGAAAACTCCAGTAGTTTAAGTCTGCTCCCTCTTTACCTAGTAGTTTTAATGGTGGTACCTTCTCCGTCACTATTCCCATATAAATCCTCCCTATTCGTATGAACTCAAGGTCATCGTAGCGTAGTCTATTTCATTATTGATGGATATATTGGCTTCACCATCCCTGTGTTTAGAGATATAGATACGCATTTCGCCATCTTCTTTTTCTTCCGTAGTCTGACATAGAGCCATCATAAAGTCTGCAATGTTAGCTTTATTGAATGCCTCTGCTAAGTCACCAATTGTGATAACCTTCTTGTCTAGTGCTCCACGGTTAGCCTGTGATGCAGTCCACACTGGACAGTCATACTCAGCTGCTAAGTCACGTAAGTCTAAGTACACAGACTCTAATTCGAAACGCTTGTCAGCGTAGGTTCTACGTGGTTGTACAAGGTCACCGTAATCGACAATAATAACGTCAGGCTTAATGCCTTTCTCCATCCATAACCTAGTAAGGTATGAACGCATTGTGTGTACCGTACAATCATTAGTCTTGTACTTCTTAACGAACAGTTGACCTCTCTTAGTCTTCTGCATATTCATAATCGCTTTAAGTATCTTGTCTGGGTTATCTTTCATATACTCGAATGATTTACCCATTAAGCGTTGGTCATAACGCTTAGTAACCTGTTTCTCTGGCATCTCTAGTGTGAAGTGTACTACGTTGTAACCTTCTAGTACTGCTCCTGCACCAATGTTAATCAATGCAATAGATTTACCACGGTTAGGAGGTGCGATAACAACCCCTAGTTCTCCTCCACCAAGACCCCCATGTAGAATATTATCTACACCAGATATCCCTGTTGGAATCCTACGAACACCATCCGTACCCTCACGATAGTTCTCAATACGTTCTTGAGCATTGGAGTAGTAATCTGTACCCAAGTCACCAATGTCTTCACCTATTCTAAGAGCTTTACCTACCAGGTCTTCTATCTTATTGAAATCCTCTGATGTACCCTTTTCCAGCAACCCTACAGAGTCCCAGATAGCCTGTTCAATTGCAGAACGCCTACCAAATGCAATAACATTGTCCTTTATATACTCCGCATCTGACAGGTCAGCATCAAATATATCCAGTATACAATCTTCATACTGGTCTTTTATCTTAGCTTTGAGTTTATTATTCTTGGTAAGTTTCCTTACCTCTTCCCAAAGTACCTCTGTAGTTGGAGGGTTAACGTCAGTGCCTTTCTTAGTAGCACGGTCTGACTCTTTCTCATAGTGTTCTTGAATGATACGAGCCATGTCAATATGAATGTCTTTCCTAAGAAACTTAGGTTTTAGTACTTCTCTAAATGTAATGTAGAAAACTTTGTCACGTGCCATTAGTGCCAGTATCTTAGACTGGAACGATTCTGAAAATTCATATGTTTCAGGCATGCAATATGCTACCCCCTTCAAACTGTCCTCCGACTTAATAAAAGAGAAGACCCCAAAAGTCCTCTCTTGCCTATCCCAGTTTGATGTTAGGAGGAATACTAAAGTGAGACTCTACTTCTTTCACAGTCTTTTCTATGAGTTCCTGTAACGTCTTGGACTCGTGAATCATGTTAAACTCCTTCATAACCAGCTTCTCCCTATTGGAATCTCCTGTCATTGTGGATACAACATCATGAAACCAAGGCACTGACCATAGATAGTATGGGGACAACTCCCTCCAAGCCTGATAGATTTTGATAGCCTTGTACTGGGCTTTGTCATCCATAATAGACTGCTTGATGTAGGTGTTTAGAGTCTCCGCAGAGGAGATTACACCCTCAATCACTTCTTCCCTACTGCTGAGAGTCTGTCTTCCTTTTTCTTTTTTCTTGCCACCCACGTCCTTCTCTGACTTACGTTTGATATCTGCCAGATAGTTTGTGAAGTATCTCAAGGCACGAACGGAATACATCATATGAGCCATTGGTATTCCACCTAATCTCTGAAACTGGGATTCAATATATAACTTTCCATCCCACTGTTGCATTCTACATATTTCGTATACTCTTTCAAAGTGTATCCATCTCTTGCTCTTTGTAGGCTCTTTATGGGATACAACTGAGTAACCAGCCTTCCCTATTACCTTTCGTGCCAACATCTCATAATGCCTTACAATCTCTAGAATGTCATCTTCTCTAGTCTCTTCTTGCATTTGTAATAGTCTTAAATATGCCTTCACCTCTTTCGGTAATATTATAGCTTTCCGTATGATAGGTACCCTCGTTATAACCTTTGGTTTCCTCTTTGCCATACTAAACACTGTCCTCTCATATAAAAGCTGTCCACTGAACGACCGCTCGAACTACGGAGTGTAGGGCTTTTGCCTCCCTTTTTTCTTTAAATTTTTTAATTATTTAAAGGTAACCTTTAAAAGTTTTCTCTTTTATATTAACCTTTATAAATAAATACTCTTTATAATTTTTAGTTACGTTAGTAACTAAAAATTAAACTCACATCCATGGAACACCCCTACGAGCAGTGTCCTTTTCATACAGAAAACTGGACTTCTCAGCCCAGTTTCACTATATGGAACGCTTCATTTTTGTATGTCTCATAGCGGTCTAAAGTGTGTTCAGCTAAGTATTCATTGTGGTAATCCAAGAAGTCATAAACCTCAATACCTGAACCATCAGCTTTCTTTCTTAGACCTCTACCTATTCTTTGTAACAGTTGTCTCATGGACTTCCCACCAGCAGCTAAGAATAAACAGTTGATACCAGAAATATCAACTCCCTCATCCAGTATAGATGTAGCTACCATAACTGGGAATCTACCTTCAGTGAAGTCTTGTAAGGCTTCCTCTCTAAACTTAGTAGTTCTGTCTCCATGTACAAATCTGTGGTCTATTTCATACTCCTCCAGTAGTTCAGATACAATGTCTCCATGTTCGGTTTCGTTCACTATAATTAAACACTGTTTCCCGAAATCCACCCTCTCACTGACCTTATCAGCTAACACCGTGTTTCTGTCTACATTAGAGATGATACCCATCTTACGAGAATCAGAGTACGTTTCATTCTCAATCACATCAGTATCTACTGGCAACATGTAAATTGTTGGTTTAGCAGAGAACCCTTGTTGGATTAAGAAATCATTAGATATCTTGATGACAATCCTTCCAGTACATCCAAGCAGTCTCTTAACATTAATCTGGTTAGACTCATCCACAGTACCAGTTAAACCAAATCTGAAGTATGCATTATCCAGTTTCATGAACAGCTTATACCATGTATCAGATGATGAGTGATGTGCCTCATCCCCTAGGAAACAGTGACAAGATTTAAGTAGTTCAGCAGTTGCTTTACATGTATCTAGATACTTCTCCTTGTTCATATTCTTAGGAATCTTTTTAGGATTCAGATACTTTGATACAGTTGGTATCATCACAATATTGACCTGCTGAACATCCCATACACCAGTACCAATTCTACCAACCTTGATTCCTAATCTCTCTTCCAACCTTTTATGAGATTGTGAGAATATCTCTTTAGCGTGAGTGAAGAATAGTATGCGTTGGTCTGACTTTAAACTAGGTAGAATACACTTGATGATGCCTGCTGCTACCTCTGTCTTACCACCGTTAGTTGCAATGTTCACTATCCCTCTAGTAGCTTTGAGTGCAGATTGTACAGCATCATACTGGTAATCACGTAAAGTAATGTGACCAATCTTCTCATCTCTTAACTGGATTTCACTTGGTAGAGAAACGTCTATCTGTTTTCGTTTGTCAACTACGTCTACCGTTTCACCTGCTTTTTCCAACGCCCACACAACTTTGGATAATAAACCGCTAGGAAATTTCTTAGTCTTCATGCTGAAGAACCTTGTCTGTCCATCCCATGTCCCATTTCTATACAATGGAGTGAACTGGTAGCCTGGTGTTTCTACCGAGAGTGTACTATCCACCAACTTTAGAGCTTTTGTACTTGCATCAATGACAACCGATTGTAAATTACCTATTTCGATAGTCGCCATATGTAACACCTCCAAAATTATTTCCTATTTAAAATAACCACCCCGAATAGACTTTTCACCTTCTTTCCTCATTTCTTTTTTCCTCAGAGGTTTTTCATATAGAGCCATAGCGGTGACATTGGGAAGAATAGGTTGCTAGTAATGTTCTAGGTGAATTTCCTCCAAATTTCGGACATAGAAAAACCCTTGAATCGTCTAATTCAAGGGTTTTTTGCTAGATTATTTGTGGCTTAAACCGTCAATTGAGAGGTCATCTTTGTCCTTCAACTTCCGTACACCATTTTCAATCCCTGCAATAACTTCTTCCTGACTCAAGTGTATGCCTTTAGTTGCTAAAATGTGTAAGGCTTGGTCAACCGCCCAATCACGTTTCTCAATACCCTTCTTACCTTTTAGCTCTGCTTCTGCATATTCAACCACTTGGTTTGTGATAGAGTCGATGATACCAAGCTCATCCTTCTGCTTAGCACGTTTCAATAGACGTCTACCTTGATCTAATACTAGTGCTAGTAAGGCACCCACTAGTATAGTGACTACCTCAGCACCAATTTGAGTTACTAAGTCTAACAAGTTCATTTAAAAGCCCTCCTATCTAACTTCCACATAAGTGGAGCTAGCAGTGATATAGTAAGTCGCACCTTTGGAGTTCTGCACTTTGTACTGATAAGCGTCATCTACTGGCACCTTAGTAACAATAGTGAAGCCCTCACCTGCATTACATTGACCAACAACATAAGTTTTATCCCATGTAGGTCGGCTGTAGAAGTTTAAGCCATCCACTTTTGATACTACTCGTTTGCCAGCGTTAGTAGAACCAGAACCTCCAGTAGAACCACCTGTAGAACCTCCACTAGTACGCTCGAAACGTAAGAATGAAGAATCGTTCTTAACCCATTGGTCTCCACCTAAGTTTAGCCATCCATTAACCTCTGCCCAAACGATATAGCTTTCGCCAGCATTTAACTGACGTAGTACAGAATAGTCAGTACCTGGACCACTACGTAAGTTTACGTTAGTGCCTGTGATATAAGCTGTACCGATACCGTTACTTCCACCGCCAGTAGGAGGTGTAGTTGTACCGCCACCAGTGTTTCCACCAGTACCCCCACCAGAACCGCCACCTAATACATCAGATACACGATTCTTGAAAGCAGTAAATAATGCAGGATTATCTACATATGGACCAGGACAGTACTTATGAGTTACATCATAGTGTCGTACAATGTCAGAAGCAGATAAACCGAACTTACGGCACAGGTCTGCACAAACATTTACTGCACGTGTAACTGTGTCAGGGTGGAAGCTACCATCAGGCTCTTGGCACATTTCCACACCAACTGATAAGAAGTTAGCATTAGGCTTTAATGCCTCTACTCCTCTGTATGACCCGTCATTAGCTTGATAAGTTACTTCATCTAGTGGAATAATGCAGATTGCTTCAATTTTGTCTACAAATAAGCTAGCTGATGCATAACGATCAGTGAGATTATTAAAATAGCGTTGATGGTTAGCAGCACTAGCTCCTGGGTTAGCAGTGTAATGTAAGATAATCTTACGTACAGCTGTCAGCTTAGTACCTGGTCTAGAATATTGATTGATACGAATAAAGTCGTCTCTCCATGCTACCATTATTTATCTCCCCTTTCTTTTTCTTCCTCTGTAGAGTCTTGTGGTATCTGCTCATCTACCTTAGACTTTAAAAAGCCAGGTACTTTAAGACCCATTTCTTCTACATTTTCAATAATAGACTTAAACTCAGTAAAAATAAAATAGTAGTATGCTAGTGTCACTACTGGAACGAACTGTGTTTCCATCTTACTAGCTATAATTAGGGCTGTAATGAGAATAATGTAAGCTCCTAGCTTACTAACCGAGTCTCTTAGCCTTTTACTACTAATAGGGATACCATTCCGTTTAGATTTCATTATGCCAGTAATAAGGTCTAGTGTAAAAAGTGCTAAGAATGACCAGATTAACTCCGTATAGAATCCCTCTATATATGCAACAACCGTTCCAAAAACGCTCGCTAGGATTTTCCATTCGAAACCCTCGAATGCTTTCATTACATAGTGTCCCATTGTGCCCTCCTTTCTCCTAACTTGATAGTCAAGATACATATTTACCCCTCCATAGAAAGTGTACACTAATAAAATTGTAAAAAACAAAGGACACCCCTATGTAGAGGTGTCCGTCTGTTTTGTAAGAGTTATCTAGGATTCATTGGGTCGATGCCATGTTCTGCTAGGAACTCTTTATAGCGTTGGTACTCAACTTCAAAAGTGTTACACTTACCTTGTTCAATAAGGTAACGATATAATGGAGTTATAACTGTGATAGGCACCTTGTAGCGGTTTACTAAGCCACAACACCATGCTTGGTCTTTAGCAGTCCAGCCTGGCTCATAGTAAGGATACCATTCATCGCCAACTAGCTTTCCTCCGATACCATTAGTAGAACTACCTGTTCCATTAGTTAATTCAGCCATTGCTTACACCCCTTTTATTTCGTAATAGGTTGGATAGGTTGTTTCTTCTCTAACTCATTAATACGTTTAGCTTGTTCCTCTATCTGAGCTTGCATCCCCTCTACAGCAGAGATAACATAGTCACAGACACCTTGCAGAACTTCTGTTTTAGCGTCTATTTCCATAGTCTGTTGTGATTGGAAGCCACTCATCATCTGAACCATATCTATCATCTGCTTGAAACTATCCATAGGATTGTCTCCCTTAAACAGAGATATAGAATAAGCTCTACGCTTCAAGTCTAAGAAAGAGGAGTCAAAGTCTACATCGTCTGGAAGAATAAGTAAGCTACCGCTAATACCTTCGACCGTTCCTGTAGAGTGGTAGATGTTCTTTTCATCATCAGATACTCTAATGTTTTGAAGACCCTCTAACCTCATACCTTTAACTGCTTCACCATTAACTATAGTGTAAATTAGTACTTTCACTGTCACCACTCCTTCCTATATGTAGATGGAGGGTTGTATTAACCCCTCCATTATAAAAATCAACTTATTGATACTTAACCCAAACCTGTGCCCAGCCATCGAATATCATATAAGGAGAGGCAGCGTCTGCATATATACCGAAACCTCTAGCGTTACCTGAAGAGAAGTTACCTGCAAGTGCCTTAACATTAATCCACTTACGCTCTCCCCATGCAAAGTAGTTACCTGTAACAGGACTGCCTAGGTATGGCATACCTGATGGCTGACTAGCTTCATTGTGGTTACGGATACTAACTTGTTGTGCAGAGCTGTAACCACCACCGTTAGTACGTCCTATGCTGATTTGCATATCAAGGATAGTTTTGCCTTTAAGGAAGTCCAACTTATTACCAAAGAACCATAGACCTCTGTAGTTACCCCATCCATCCCATGTACCTTGTAGAACCTCATCACGATACCATTGACCACCATAGTTTTCACGCCATGATTTAGAGCCAACAGAATCAATGTAAGCCTCTTGTATAGTAACAGGAGGAGTAGGTTTAACCCAAGAACCAGTATTCTCTGTCCAGCTACCGCTCACCCATCCTCCTTGATCAGTATATCGTTCTATACCCCCAGCATAGAATCCAGGTCTAGTTCCCCCACCTTGTATAGTTCCAGCAGTACTAGAAAGTACACAGTAACAGTTACCACCACGACAGTCTATTACTTGAACATATCCTCGGTAAGTTCTCACCATATCCCAAGCATCATACATTTCACAACCATTCACAATCACATCACTGCTCTCACTGTATATACAAGCTTTAGCTTTATTATTACCTGTGAAGTTGCAGTTCCATGCGGAAACCCTAGTGCATCCATAAGCTTCTAAAACCCCATTAGACTGATCCCTACTATTACTAACGTTGATGTCCTGCATATACACCTGACAGCTACAGTACCACACTCGGATACCGCCCCAGATGGTTTTTCTACCATTCGTACCTGACCTAATGAAGATACCATTAGAACCTCCAACACCGCCACCACCTACAAAGCCTTTGATGTCTACCCACATCTCATACACATCACTTTGTAGCTTGATTTCTACATCCCCTTCAAGATATTTAGGTATGTTATTTAAGGCTTCCCTCATAGTCTTGTAAGGTTTAGCTTGGGTGCCATCAGGAGTATAGTTACCATTGTTGGCTGGGTCTACGAATACTTCCATCCATCCTTTGTTACTAGAAACCATGTTAGGAGCAGTAAGAGTACCAGATACGTCTAGAATGTTGGTTCTAACTCTAGTGAAGCTAGCCCCGTTCTCATCAATCTGACCTACGGTATCTTGGTTACCATTGACAGTCGCATATACACGAAGTACACCACGTCCACCCTCACCTAGCTCAAGAGTACCTCCTTTTGCTTGGTCGAATGTCAGTAAACCAGTACGTCTAACTGTAGGTAGAGTGAACTGCCATTTAGTAGTGGTAGTTCCTGATGGTTGGTCAATTTGTACCCACACTCTAGCATGAGTTGCCCAGCTAGGGGCAGTCACTAGACCCTGTTGAGTCTTCCAAGGAGTGTTGGGTATATCAGTATCATTAGGGAAGGTAGTGCCCTTAATCCAGTTGGTCTGGGTAGTAGTGCCAGCAGAGTTTATTGCATAGAAGGCAAGACCTATACTTGCTAGGGCAGTGCCTGCAATCTGCTTAGCCATCATAGAGCAAGAGAATACTTCCTCTTTGTTGATAGGGAACACGTCACCGTAATAAAGGTCTCTAGCATTGTGTTCTATAACATAGTTGGTTGGTACCTCATTAGCTCTATTTGCATTGGCTCTGGCAATTAGTGTACCACCTACATATCCGTTTAAACCGTCCTTCAAATCACTGTTTCCAACGATGTTAGCTAAGTCCGTCACTGCAAGGTGTCTAGCTTTAACAATACCATCAAGCATGATGTTCTCACCTTTGATGAGTACCCCTTTACCAATCTCAGGAGAGAGGTTAATAGCAGCTATAACTCCATTAACATTTACCTTTAACTCTATGTCCTTAGCATGCTGGGTGATAGCAGATTCAGCAGTATCAACACGAGTAGTGATGTTGGTTACAGTATCATTCAGTACCTTAGCACTAGTATTAAAGCCTTGTGGTACACCAGATGATACTTTAGTATACACCTCTGCTACTGGATAGGAGGCTTTGTCCTGACCAGTCATTACCTCGATACCAGAGCCTTTACCTAGACCTTTTAGACCGATAAGGACATAAGGTGTACGGTAGACTATCTCCCCACCAGAGCCACCAAAATTAGCTATAGTATCTAACAGAGCACCTTTCAAGATGTTAACTGCATCCCAAGATGAAAGAACCACTAGAACAGAATTATCTAGGGAATTCAGCTTATCATTAAGGGCAGTCTGTTGAGCAGGGTTGTTGTACGTATCATAGTTGATGTCATCCACGATAGCCAAGTTTGCTCTGCTTAGGGTCGTTAGGCGTAGACCTCTATTTGCTGCTAAATCATACTTAGTAGCACCATTTATTTTAAGGACACGGTTACCACCGTGGTTGAAGCCTGTACCCTTAACATAAATCTCACCCTCAGCAAGCTTAGACAGTATCTCTTGTTTAGTGTATACGTCAGTCAACCAAACCTTATTAGTGATGGAATCTCCTAGGTTTTTAGTAGTAGCCTCAACAGTACCTACACGAGTTGTAACAGTAGAGATAACATTGCTTATTTCCTCTGGCATTGGTGTCCAGTCGGTAACCTTGTTACCAATCTCTACCTTCTGACCAGTAACCCAGAATTCCCCTACACAACCCTCTAACAGAGTCTTAAAGCGGATGAAGTTGATACCTGTAGCCCCTGCAAAGTTTAACTTGAAGGTAGCCGATAGCTTCTGCCAAGTCATGTTAGTGCCTACAACTTGGTTTACTACCGCATAATACTGGTCAACAGAAGTGCCATCTGCTTTCTTATACTGGACATATAACTCTCCAGCACGTAAGGAATTCCAAACGTTTACCCCTTTGACTACGTTTTGATACTTAATCCAGAGGCTAACTGTAACTTCCTTACCAAACAGGTCATTGGCAGACCCACCTATAAAGATAGGTATCTGAGACTGACCATTGTTCTTGGCAACAGTGTTTTTACCATGTAGAGCTTTCTTATGAGGGGGTGCCTCATTAGTAATGTCTACAATGTCTAGTATATCTCCTTTAGCGTAATACGCAGTGTTAGGGTCATCCGCTATAGCAGTACTAAAGTCACCATTGCCTAAGTAGTTACGACTACCAACTGTGATATTGTCTATGTTTTCTTGTACATCTTCAGGTGCAGGAGTCCAGTCCATAGGCTTGTTACCTTTGTATAATGCAACCCAATCTACTGTGGAAGCTGTAGTGTTGCTTGGGAAGTTATACAAGTTAATTACTTTTTCATTACCAGATGTAGTAGCTATGGCTTTGAATGTAACATAAGTCACTCCATTGGCATAGGCAGTTGTAGCATAACCTACGTTATTAGAGCCACCGTTCATCCATATACCAAACTTCTGACCTGCTGGAACAGTACCCTTAATCATAAACGTGTACTCTTGACCAGTCACCCAGTTTTCAGATAAGGTATACTGCTTGATAAGATAATCTGTAGTGTTGAAGTCCTGCTGAGAACTTAGGAGTAAGTTTCTGCCACCAACTGATATATTATCTATAGCATCTTTAGAACCATCAGATACAGCTCTTTGTAGCTTAGACTTAGTATCATAATAGTTTTTCCACAGTCCTCTATAATTAGCACCGTCTATATCTGAAGTCTCATTTAGCTTAACTAAAATTGGTTCAATATAGTTTTTCAGTGCATTATAAGCATTTGTGTAGGCAGTCTTCTCTGTAGTCTTACCGAATGCATCTGCCTGTGCAGCTACTACTGGGTACTCTACCTTAACCCCTTCCCAGTCCTTACTAGCTTGGTGTTTCTCTAGGGCAGTTATCTTGTTATCCGCAGACATATCATTAACAGAGTTCTGTACCGCTTGTGCCTTTTTATCTGCATCTGCTATCTGTTTCTTGATGTCATTAGTAGAAGGTTTCCATGTAGTTGCTCGGTTACCCTCTTCTAATTGTATAGCATCTAGATAGAACACTACTGCTGGCTTCAGGAACAATAGTCTAGTTTTAGTCTCAGCAGCAGTAAAGGTAATAGTACATCTATCCCATCTACCTCCAGCAGAGATATCCACTAGTACATCCTTTAGAGAACCATAGTCTTGTTTAGCAGCACGCATCTTAATACCCGTCATAGGTGCTCCTGCACGAATGAAAGCACTTGCAGTATATTCCTTGCCTATTTCTGTAGGTAGAGAAATTTCAACACCTCGGTCAGCAACCGTACCAGTATTAGTATCTACCTTTAACCTCTTTATACCATTATAGCAGTAAGTCTGGTCTGTCTCTAAAGTTATAGTAGCAGAGTTGACTGCACTGTATGTTAAGCCTACATCCTCAAAGTCACTGCCATCTAATAGATTGGCTCCACCAATACTGATTCCATCTATCTGTGACTTAGATGAATCAGACAGATATCTTAATAGCTTAGATTTTCTGTCTGAATAGTCCTTAAACTTGTTTCTCATATCTGCACCATTAACAGGGGATGTCTTAGTGACATCTGCTAAAGGAGTCTCTATAAGACCTTTAAGGGCATTATAAGCATTAGTGTAGTTAGTCTTTTCAGCAGTAGCCCCAAATGCATCTGCTTGCGCAGAGATTGTAGGGTACTCAATAACGATAGAATCCCAGTCCTTTTTCAATAAAGACTTCTCACTAGGAGTAAGCTGGTTGTCATCGGACATCTCGTTCACACTAGTTTGAAGATTAGTTGCTCTAGTATCTAAGTCAGCTAATAGTTGGTCTATATCCTCTGGTGCTGGAGTCCAGTCAGTAGGTCTAGTACCTTCTTCAAACTTCATATTCTTGATTTTGATGACAGTATCGACTGTAGGAGTCCATGCATTTGCAGCACCATTTATACCTATCACTGAGCTGTCATAGAAATCCTGAGTAGCGTTAGATGGAATAGTAAGAGTGTATGACACTTTGACCCACTTACCAGGAACAGTAGGAGTATAGTTCATTACCCTTTTAGCCACATCATCATTATCATTAGTGCCAGTGGTAGTAGTTACTCCAAAGTTATTAATGTCAACGTTAGTAGGGATTACTACATCTGCATAAATTTCATAACTACCTGTGTAGGTTCTGCCTGCTCTTAGTATGGCGTTCTTTGCATTGTACATTATACCTCTCCAAGAGGAGTTAGTGTTCTTAGGTATAGTGATAACCCACGCACCTTCTATAGGATCAAATGTGACACTAGTGCCCCCAGAAGCAGTAAAGCTCTTCTGCTTATAGTAGTTACGACCACCTATGACAATGTTATCAATTTGAGCCTTAGATGCATCAGATATAGCTTTTGCTAGTGCAGACTTAGCTTCAAAGTAGTTCTTGAACTTCAGTCGGTAGTCAGCTCTTACAATGTCAGACGTCTCATTCATTTTAGCAAACAAAGGAGTAAGATAAGCATTCAGCTCATCATATCTAGTCTTGTAAGTAGCTTTCTCTGTGGTGACTTTGAAAGCATCAGCTTGGGTATAGAAGTTATTATACTCTCCAGCAATAATATCCCAATCCTTCTTAGCATCTTGCTTCTCTAAGGAAGTTAGCTTATTATCGGCTGACATCTCATCCACTCTACCAGTAACATTTTCAGCTTTTGTGTCTACATCAGATATAAGTTTATTTACATCTTCTGGAGCAGGTGTCCAGTCTGTAGCCCTGTTACCAAACTCAATTTTGATAGTTCTGTAGTCTACATATTGGTCTACCATATTGCTGAATGAAGATAATAAGAACCTAACCCCTGTGTATGTGCTAAGATTTGAAGGCATGTCTACTGTAACTGAAACTGTCTGCCAATCTGTAGTTACTGCAAACTTAGCATTGCTGGCAGGTAGTTTTAATGTAGATCCCCCATATAGCTCATGCATGATAGAACCTTCTACTGCCTTAGATGCACGGACTTGGTGAGAGAATGTAACCTGCTTACCCGCAAGGTTGTCAGAGATAACATTAAACGGTATAGCGTTATATACACTAATAGTATTAACATCTGTCCCTGCCTTAGTGTTTTTAACACGATTGAAGCTAACAGCACCTTCAGTCATTTTAGTAACAGATATCGGGTATACAGCAACGTTATTAGATAGGATAGTCAGAGATTCACTACCTACTAGTAAGTTTTTACCCCCAACCTTGATTTTGCCTACAGCTTCTACTATATCCTCTGGAGCAAGCCCCCATGCAGTAGCTTTAGTACCTCTTTCTAGTTGAGGTTTAGCAAACCATACTTTACCATTTCTTCTAACATATGGGTACACAGACACATAAACAGTATTAGCAGGGGCTACTGCGTTTAATGTGAATCTCTCCCATGAATTGTTAGCCTTAGGTAGTACTGATACAAGAGGGTATCCTGCTATTCTTGCATTATTAATGTCATAGAATCCTACTTCCATGACTGCATCTTGGTCTACTCCTGCACGATTCTCAGTATAAGTATAGATGCTAGCTACAAACTTGTCTCCTGCTTTAGCAGGATATCTTTGAGGGATAGTGTTTATACCTCTCCACTGGTTGTCAGTGAGACCTGTCTGGTTACTAACCACTGTTGGATAACCTTCGAATTCTCTAGCAGGGTCTATAGATACTCCTGTGTGGACATTCCAGTAGTTAAGACCATCTTTGAAGCCAGCATTCTTGATAGTATTAGTACCACCTATCTCAATGCCATCCACATAGCCCTGTGCTGCATCTTGTGCCTCTTTTGCCTTCTGTTCTGCATGTGCCTTAGCTTGTGCTAACTTTGCATTAGCATCATCTATTGCACGTTGCTCTTCAGCATCTACAATGCCATCTGCATAGGCATTAGCTACTATCTTAGCTGCCTCTGCCTGTGCTCTAGCGTACTCTTCTTGTGCAAGCTTAGCTTCACCTATTTTAGTTGTAGAGTAGTCCTGTGCTTTAATCTGTGCAGTAACATCTTCAAAGTCAACTAAGTCAATGACATTAGTACCACCCACACCAGCTTGGTAGTCTACCACGAACATAGGTTTTACATAGGCTGTACCTGGTCTAAACTGGTTATGTGTTGCATTACCTTCACCAGTGATATATCCTTCATATAACTGCCATCCATCCGCTACTTTTAAAGGCTTGCCTGCCACCGCACAGTATCTGTGGTTACCAGGAGCAGTAGTCTGTAGATTACCGTTCTTATCATAGGTTGCAACACCAGCATATATGTTAGTACCACCACTAGTTACATCCTTAGTCTTCTTAATACGGAAGCGTACTCGATATACTCGGCTTGTATCAACTGGAATAGCATTAGCAGAGAATATCCAGCCTTCAGCATTGCTTATTGACATAGCTGTTCTACCAGTAAGGCTGTCAGAAGAAGTTCCATAAACTACACTGCTTTGTAAAGGTGCTCCTACATCAATTGTAGCGTTGTACGCACTCCAGAAGCGTAGACCTTTCTCGAATGAAGAGTCTAGTATCTTTCCTACTGCAACATCTGCATAATCAGTTAAGTCCTCTGGTGCAGGTGACCAAGCAGTAGCCTTATTACCTTCTTCAACTTTAACCCAGTCAATCCATAAAGAGGAGCCATTAGGCATCGCAGTAGTACCAATTCGGAAGTCTACGATTCCATTAACTTTAGGTTTGAATACCAAGGAGAATTCCTTAAACCCAGTAGTAACAGTACCCACAGAAGTCATCGGAAGGGCTGTAATAGTAGCTCCACTATTATGAAGACCTAAGCTAAGGTCAAAGCTGACAGAACCTTTAGCCCTAATAGTAACAACATAGTCTTTGTTAACATCCCAATCTATGATTCTCTGTAGACTAGGGTTAATAATATGAACATTAGATGTAAGACCAACTTTGCTGATTTTAAGGTCATCCTTGTCCAGCATTACAGTTGCAGTAGCTGTATTTGCAGATGTCCAGTTCTCAATAGTAACAAAGTTACCACTATTCTTCAGTAGGTTACGTCCACCTATAGCCAGTTTGTCTAACTTATCAGCAGTGCCCTTCTGTGCAGAATCTATGTTACCAATGTTAGTATTAATATTAGTAATTTCTTGAGTATAAGTATCTATTTTAACACGTTCAGATATTTCCCTAGCATTCTGTGTAACAGAAGACTCAGCAGTCTCAAGTCTAGTAACAAATGGGTTTAATGTATCGTCTACTGCCTTTTGGTCAACGTATTTAGAAGCTTTACTCCAGTCTCCAGCATTATATAATGCACCTTCAGTCTTAGCAACGCTACAGCGCATTAGGTCTCCAGCAGAACCTTGTGCCCATAAGTCTCCCACGTCATATGGAGGAATAGGTTGAACAACGAATACTCGTCTCTTACCATCTGCTGTATCTTGTGCCTTAGCTGCTTTTTGGATAGCTTCTGTAACATCAGAGTCAGTTATTTTAGCCCAAGCATAGATAAGACCATTCTTTAGGAATCGGTAACAATAACCTGTAGCAGAGTCATAGTAAAGGTCACCTAAGTGAGTGTCTTTTAATGAGTCTGTATTCCAGTCTACTGCCGGTGCATTAGTTAGAGTAGGTGCTCCTGTTAAGAACCACGTAGTGATATTGCCATCCACTTGGTCTTCAATACCATCAATACGAGTAGTGATAAGGTTAGAGAAGTTAGACAGCTCATTACGTACCGCTTGTGCTACTGCATCTGCATGTTCTTTAGATTCCTTAATGCCTTGTTCAAACTCTGTATTCTTTACTACTGATTGTAAAACTCCATTGATGTTAGTAATTTGAGTCTCAGTAGTAGAGATACGTTGAATTGTGTGGTTATAGATACGCCCAGCATTGACAGGTATAATGAACCCATCAGCAGATTCCTTGTACGTACCTGACTTATCACTGCTGAACATAGTATACCATTTCTGACCATCAGCAGATACTTCTAGCTTGTTGCCATTATAAGTTCTAGCATCAGAGTAGAAGTGCCATAATTGGATATAGTCTATATCCTCTTTAACAGTTCCTAAGTCAATCTGTACCCAAGACTCTCCTGTTGTACGGTCTTCTGCAAACTGGTCATCTACCTTATCGTTATTAACAACTCCAAGGTTTGTAACACCAGTACTACCTGTAACTGTACCTGTAGTGGCAACGTTTACACCTTTGCTAACAGCCTTAATTTCAGTCCAGTGTTTGTAAGCGTTTACAGAGTTGCCAGTTAGAGTATTCTTGATGTAACGTACTTTAATTACATCTAGACGATTACTAGCCTCATCTGCATACTGCCCAGCGTTAAACTCTGCTGCATTTGCCTTACCCTGTGCTATGCTATCTGCTGCTTTCTCCATAGCGTTTGTAAACTCTTTAACAGAGTCGTTATACGTATTGAAGGCAGTATCTACTGCTTGAGACTCACCTACAGTAGTTTGACCATCAGCTATAGCATTATTAATCTCACTGATAAGCAGACCATATTTAGTGTCGAATAAAGTCTTCTTAGAGATAAGGGTTGTTTTAGCTAGTGGAGAGATGAATCCGTTGTTAACTAGCTCATTATATCTCTCAATTAAGGCTTTCTTATTGTTATCCAATAAGTTTATATAAGACTTAATTTTCTGTGCTTCACTTGCATCTATGATTCCATCTTTAAAGGTAGTATGAACTTCTGTCTTCAATGCAGTGGTAGCATCTTCTACCCCTTTAATCTCATCTGCCATCTCGCCTTTGATTTGGTCAGAATAGTCTTTTGCGTTCTTTTCTGCTCTAGTAGATTTAGTCTTAGAAATTGCTTCAATTGCAAGTTCCAATTGCGTTGTCAATAGCGCAAGTTTTTGGTTGTAGTCCTTAAACTTTGTATTGATAAGTTCTTGCTCTTCTGGAGTACCTAATTGATCAAGAATAGCATCATTGATAGTCTTGATTAGGTCATTGTAAGAGCGGTCATAATCTATCTTAACAGTAACAAGGTTAGTCTTGTTCTGTGCAGGCAAGTCAACATTGTTATACGTAGAGTCATATCTTTTATCTAAGCCTTGTTTGGATGTATCAAGAGTGTTTAAATAAGTCTTGATAGATGATAACTCATTCTCCTGTATGATACCGTCACGGAATGCACCCTTGATTTCTGTATCTAGGTCAGTTACAGACTTCTTAACGCCATCTACTTCAGCGTTTAGTATAGTCTTAACACCCTCTGCTGCTTGGCTAGCAAATGTCTTAGCTTCTTCTAGAGCTACTCCTGTTTTGTTAGTTGCAATATCATCAATTGCTTCATAGATAGCAGAAGTAAGTACAGCAGCTGCATTGTTGTAGTTAGCGAAGCTATCATTAACGTGTCTAGCTTCTTCTACAGTTGCTTTTCCATCTGCAATAGCATCATTGATAGCTTTGATAAGTAGGTCAAACTTCTCATCATGGCTAGCCTTAGCACTGATTAAGCCTTGCTTATCATTGGCGTTCATGAATTCATTTTCAATAAGGCTCTTATACTCTTTATCAAAACGGGCTTTGTTAGTGTCTAGAGTATTTATGTAAGACTGGATACGTCTTGCTTCAGTCTTAGTAATAATACCATCAGAGAAAGCACCTTCAATATTAGTTTCCAAGCCTTCAATAGTGTCACCCATAGCCTTGATGTCATCATCTATTTGTTCTTTTAACCTGTTGGCATAGTCATTAGCTTCATTTACTACGTGTTGCAGGTCTTCTTGGGATACTCCGCCACCTGCTACAGTTACCCACTTACCGCCTAATCTGACCTTCATACTAGCCATTTCGTCTCATCTCCTTCAAGTCTTGTAATACTTTCTCTGCTCTTCTGTGTATCACCTCTATTTCTTCCTTCATTTGCCTGACCTCGAATAGCTCTTGTTGGGCTTGGGTCTTTATTATTTGAGCTTCTTCTAGGTCTTTCTGTGCTTGTATCTTCATATCTGCTACCTTTTGTTCCTCTGCCGTAGGGACGAAAACTATACCCCCACTCTCCAGTACCTTCATTTCTGGCATACCAACATCCCCTTTCTGTAAATTTAAAAGTGCATAAAGAATGGACAGGTATAATATACCTGCCCAAACTCATTACTTCATAATATTAATGAACCTTCTAGCAGTAGGTCTAATTACCGCATTAGGTGTGGATAGATTTAAGCGTGCTTTAAACTTCTTAGCATTCTTATTTGCTGGTACAGCTACCTCATGGTTATATCGGATATAATCAGAAGATACCTGTTGACTACTTACTAGAGGGGGTGTAATCCAAGTAGCCCCATCGTCATAACTGAACTGTGGAGTTACCGTACACCCAGCAGGTAAGTGAGCATCATAAGTTTGCTTAACAGTAGTGTAGACTTGAGGCATCTCTACTGTACGTCCTAGGTATGAACCTGTCTTACCTGACATGAATCCTACTAAGGTGAAGCTATCCTTAGACATTAATGGAGACATATTCTTTTCAGACTTGAAGGTAGCTTTCAGCTTAACCTTACTAACAATCTGTGATAAGTCATGTGGCTCGTAGTTAGCTAGTGGAACGTACATTCCATCATCTAAGCTAACTTCCCAGATACAGCCTGTATTAGCAGGTACTAGGTAGTCTGCAAGAAGTACTAGACGGTCTGCTCCTAAGTTAGAGATAGGGTCAAACTCAATTACTCCTGTAGGCTGGAATTCAGCTTTGTATATCTTGAACTTCATGTTCATAGACTGGTGAGCAGTCCATGTCTTAGCGTTCTTAGAGCTGAATAACATACCAATTAGGTATGGCTGTTGAGTAACCTGTACTCCAGTAGTAACATCCTTCTGACCTAAATCACATACCCACATAGCATGTTTGTCATTGTCCGACAGAACCACTATACAGTATTGGATGTTAGCTTGACACATAACAGGGTCATCGAATGTAATCTTAGTTTCTAAGATAGCGTTAGAGCTAGTCTTGATATCTGAAGGTTGTAGAACCTTCTCAGCATAGATAACGTTACTTGGATAACCATTGACTACGTTACGAATCTGTACCGTACAAGGTTTTGTGTCATGCTTGGCAGAGAAGTAAACCCCTACAGAAGTCATTAAAGTGTCTCTATCGAACTCAAATGTCTGTGCTAGTGGATCGACAGGTACTAGGGTAATACGTTTAGTTAGGATAGTGTCTGTAACTGTTCTCTTAGTACCAATAGATGTGAATGAAGCTACCGCAGAGTTAGTACTGTTTCGTAACATAACTTCACGAGTACCAGTCTTAACACCAGCAGGTATTCTGAACTTAGCCCACACTTGACCAGAACTATTAGCCCTAACAGTACCAGGATTAGCACCCGACACACTACCTTTAACAGGAGTAAGTGGTACACGAACACCATCGAACGTTAGCTCTAGGTTATCTGCTGAAGGTTGTAAGTTCTCACAGAAGATTTCTATGTCAATCTGTCTCATGACAGTAATAGCATCTTCTAGGATACTACGAGACTTCTCAACCTTAGATACAGTTGTTCTAGGTGAAGTATCTACTGTCTCACCTGGTGTCCAAGGTGGTCTCCAGTCTCCTACTGTTCTCCCATCATCCATCTTAAGGTCTAACAGGTCTTGTACCCAAGGTACTGCTTCTGGGTGTCCCCACCAACGATAGAAGTTACGTACGCTATATTCAGTGTTCTCAATCTTGATATAGCTTTCATCCACCCAGTTATCTGAAGCAGGTGTAAGCTTCAAGCTAGAGAATACGTTGAATGATAGATAGGGGTTGACTAACATTGATTGAGTAGCATATGGCTGCTCAATGCCTACAACCTCGTTCATAGGAGCACCTATTAAACGACCAAATGACTTAATATTAGACAAGTCCATATTAATATTTGGCTTGATGTCCTTAGTTGTATCTGTAGGTAACATGATTACTCCATCTTCCAATGAATACATAATATTGAAGTTTGGATGAGATAAATCACCACGTGTAACAGACCTAAAGCTATCAGAGAAGATACCTTTTAAATCTGAAGGTAGTTCTCCTGCCATTGCATCACGGTCAAGGGCTGTTATTGCTTGGTTATACTCCAAGTCATCAACACGTCTAGCTAGACGTTGAATCTCTCCCATTTCCATTCTTGTTATGGCATTGAATTTAGTCTTAGCAGTCTTATTATTTGGTCCAGGATTTATATAAACCGCACCAAGGACTAACTGTTCATCACTAGATGGTTGTGGAGCTACTACGTTCGATTCTACATCACTCTGACCTTGAGTTACTATTACATTACCATAACGGTCGATAGACACTAAGTCAGCACGTGGTAAGTAGAACTGGTAGTCAAGGTTGACCTGTGTATTATTAACAGGCTTATCCCCTGCAAGCCACTGAATGTAGTCTTTTGTTACGCCCCATCCATCAGTGATAGTAGTAAGCTTATAATCTGTGTTGTTAACAAAGTTCTTTCTATACTTGTATGTCACAGAGTACGTAGAACCAGTAGCAGGTTCAAGGGCACCTACGCCACCAACACCCCAGTCTACTTTATCAGCAGACAACTGATAATCTGCTCCCTTAGTATAGCCAGTGATGGATACGATATCAGCTACAGGAGTCTTACTTAGTGAGTCCATACCATTAATAGTAGCACCTCTTGTAACGGTCTCTGTAATTTGTACCTCACCAGATACACGGTCTATACGTTTAGCAGGAGCGTTATTCAATGGGTACTTGTCTTGGTTTCCTAAGTATATCTGTGGTTCATTCTGCACAACACGAGTATCTAAAGCCTTGGGGATAATCTTCTTGACAGGGGTTACCTTAATAACTTCATAACCCATTATATATGCTGTACCAGCTTCTACTATAACTCTCATGTTATTGGCATCGTGCTCTTCAGCACTTAAATCTAAACCAACCACTCGGTAGTTACCATTAGTATCTCTAGTACGTTTAGCTAACATATCCATCAATCCACTATCGAATTGGGGTCTTGCCATTTCTAACTGTAGCTCCCCTTCATTAAACTCATAGATAGGAGAAGCATCAGGGTCATTGATTTTAAGCTCAACACTAGACTTAACCCTATGAGCACCTGGTTGTCCATAGTTACCCATATTAAGGGCTGGGTCTGTAAGGGAGATGTCATTAGCTTCTGTAATTATCTCTTCTTTCAGCTTAACACCTACAATTTCTTTACCCTTTTTAGTAATAGGTATCTCTTGGGCATCAAACAGATGAACCACACCTTTAAGGTATACCTTACCTGCTTCAATCTTTATTGTGTTACTAGTCAGAGTCCAACCCATCCCAGACACTACAGAACCGTCTCTGTACAGTGTATCTGATACTCGTTTAAGATACTCATACATGATTGTCTGCATTTGAGTAAACTCACGTGCTTGGGCTACCCTACCTGGTACAAAGGAAATCTTACTGTACTTCTTGGCTGGGTCAAAGTCATCGTAGTAAGGAGCGTCTTTATTAATCATATGGTTTTCATCTCCTTTTCGTTCAGTTCTACTATTCTAATTTCTAATAAAATATCCCTGCCCGCATATTGCGGTACAGGGTATGATTAAGGTTGTGGCTGTAGATTAGGCACATATTCAATTATAAGTCTTATACCTGCACCTTTAACACTACGAACCAATAGGTCAGCTTCTGGTGTAAGTTGCTTATTTATCTTCAGTACTACTACTGCAAGCCTAGTGTACTCAGCGTCTTGTAACTTGTGTGTTCCGCTTAGGGGGGACATGTTGTGTATAAACAAGTCCTTATAGGTCTCATAAGGCACTACAATTGTATCCTCCCCCATTGCTTCCTTAACAGCTGCTACTAGTGCTGGAATAGTACTCTTGGCTCTGGTCATTTTCAGCTTAATTCGGACTCTATACTTTTCATCTGTTTCATTGAGCTTCCTACTAACCTCAAACCAAGAACCCCATTCTTCTAGCCACTCACCAGTAGCAGTGTCTATAATATATTGGAGTTCTAGTTCTGTTAGGTCTGATTCAGCCTTATCAAGGGACTTCTGCCAAGCACCTGCTAGGTTTCCTAACTCCCCTTTAGACTTTCTATTAAAGAAGGAAGCCAGTTTACTAATGAATGCCATGTAAACCACTCCTACTCTATATTTATAGTAAGCTTACCAGGTCTTACTAGTTCATTCTCTACTGCTATAACGTCCTTGTCAATACTAAGATTAACGTTCATTATAGCATTGTAGTCTAAGTTCATTATGAACCTCACTAACTCAGCTCTTAGTAAAGGTTTGCCCACCGTATACTTTTCTAAGAAGGTACTAACAGAGTTGTAGATGATTAGAGCATATGTGCCTTTATCAAACCCATTCTCAATAGCAACCTTGATGTCAATGTCTACCGTCTTGATATTAACCTTTGATACAATGGGTTTGATTCCCCCACACTTGTAATTAGGTAGGAGGTTCTCTACTTGTGCTTGTAGTGGAGCAGGTAACTGACCTTGTGCATCATGAACATAAATATAGATAAGACCTACATCCTCTTTCACGTTAACCCCAGCAACGTCAGGTATTTGAGACACCCCATACTTTATGGACTCAACTGTACCCCTTTGTAAAGTACCAATGAAGTTACTGAAGCGCTTCTTACGTTGTTCAGTAGTCTCTTCAGGTAAGCCTGTATGGAAAGGTGATAGGTTGTACATACGCTCTACCATTGGCAATGGAGACATTACACTACGGATAGATAGAGGTGGTACGTTACCAACCTCCCCTGCTTCTGTACACTGAACTTTGACATCTACAGAGGTTTCACCTATAGGAACAGTCTTATCCTCTAGACACTCAAAGTAGATAACCTTTCCCTTTACTGGAACTGTGTAGAATGTGTGTCCTTTACTGATTGTAAATACTAGGCTTAAAGGCGCTTTAAACTCTAGAGTTAACAAACCAGTAGCTTTAACAGCAGGTGTCTTACTGAAACCAAAGCTAGTATACAGAGAGCCTTCTATAGCTTCAGCATGACCCCTTTTCATTTTGAAGTATAGTTGCTCTATCTCTGTAGCCAATGCTTCAAATAGAGTTCTCACTATAGACCCTGGATTGAAGTTAGTAATCTTACTACCAGCAGTTACCATATAACCTGCCATGTCAGACACTATCTCTTTCATAGTCTTTATTTTCATCTGTCACACCTCCTATATAATGCCATGTATTCTAGTTTCCCCTACATCTGTGATGATGTCGCATTCAATGATAACACCATTGTCAATAGGCTCTACTTTAATGTTGGCAACATCTAGTACTCTAGCATCGCTCTTGAATGTCCTTGCTACCTCTATACTCATCTTAACTCGCCACTCATCTGTTCTGACAGTACCTATTAACATTGGCATGTTACTACCATAGTCTGGATGATAAGGGAGAGTGCCTAGAGGTGTAAGTAGTCTGTGGAATAAGTCCTGTTTAAGGGTTTGTACTCCATCTATTATAGCAAAGTCTCCATCTTGAGCTATAAGGTCACCGTTCGTACCATTTGTTAGACTGAACTTGTCAGTGGTTAGCAAAAGGTCTTGACCATACACTAAGCTAGGGTCAGATTCCATACCCTCGCCCATAGGGATTAATAGATAATCCCCAGGAGCTACTACACCTTTACTAGAGAGAGTATCAATGAATGGATAAGCCAAGTCATTCAAAAGAGCTAGTTCAGTCCATTTAGCAGCGTCTCCTAGCTCATTCTGGGCTATCATTTGTATTGTGTCACTGTGCTTGACCAAATACTTACGGTATTTCATTAGTATCCCTCCTGTTCAGGCAGTAAGTAAGCGTAGTGTTTAAGGAACATCAGGGACATCTTTAAGGTCTTTAGTACCTCTAACAGGTCATAGTTCACTTTGTCTTTAGTAGCTAAGAATGAAGCAAGCACCCTACAATTGGTTATGACCTTGTCTGCATGTGAAGAGTCTAGAGTCTTTAGCTCTATAGCATTCTTGTACAGGCTGAAAGCTTCCAAGTAAAGGCTTCTGATAGTGAGATAAGCAGGTACATGAGGCTCTCTAGTTAGAGTTAGAAGAGGGCTTGTTACCTCTCTACTATCAGTTATACCCAGCACATAGTATGGGTCTCCTGACCTCATCCCTATATAAGTAAGGTAGGATTCATAAGCTACCTCTGGAGTATAATACTCTTCAATTAGGTATGAAGAAGGAGCGTCCTGTATAACTTCAGTGTTGGACAGGACTGCCCCAGTACCAGCTATATCTAAAGACTTGGTGATATCTGTAGCTGTAGTTATAGTTACCTTACCATCCGTATCTCCCAATACAGCGCTAATGTTACACATAGTGTCTAACAAGTAGTTAAGAGCCTTAGAATTCATATTAGCAGAGATATAGTCTTCTGATGGATTAGCATACATATCATCACTGCACCCTTCCCTGTCGTATTTCAACGGATCTACCTTGACTAGCAGGAGCACTAGCATCACGTTGACATATTAGCTCAAGCTGGTATTGATAAAGCAATGGTCTAGCTACAGACCTAAATAGTCTGAAAACCTTAGGTATTACTACGTAGTGCTGTTCATCCGTGTAGTTATGGAATATCATTTCCTTATCTGCTGGTATAGTAGAGCCAGGAGGTAGTTTAGTGTAGTAAGCTTCTACCATTGCTTGTAACTCTCTAAACTTCTTGAAACCACTAGTAGGGTCTCCTGTACCATTCTTCCAACCAGTAGTACCTTTCATGCTGATATTAGCAATACCAGCACCCCAGTCATCTACCCAAGCCCCACCTTTAGTTTGGGTAATAGCCACCCTGCTAGGTTGAGACTGGTCGTATTCCTCTGGGTTTAATGCTAGTTTAAAGGATTGACCATTGAAGATGAACTCCATACGTCTAAGTTTGTTCTTTCCATCGTTTTGTGCATTCATGGCTTAGGCACCTCCGTTGGAATGCTTGTGTCTAACCAAATTAACCCGTCCTTTGGGTTTGGCGGTTCTTCGCTAGAAACCAATACTGGAAAAGCTTTACCGTTCTGGGTTGTTATATTTAGTTCTCCATCTGCTCGTAAATTAATATCCCCATCAACGGTTACTCTGACATAGGTATCTGTAGAATTCTCTAGTGCTATGTCCCCTAGCTCGCTTATCTCTATCATAGACTCATTGCCATCTACAGACCTCTTAATAATGGTTCTACCTGTTTCTTCGATGACTAGCTCTACAAAGTCTTTACCCTCACCATGCTTAGAGCTATCTAGTTGTCTACGAACTTTGTACTCCCCACGTGCACCTAACTCTTGGTAAGTTATGGCTTCATCGTTGGTATCTCTAGTCACCCTAAGCATTCCGTCACTATTAAGGAAGAACTTAGTCCAAGTAGTGTCAGTATCCTCAAAGCTAGTTCTATAGTTAAAGAGCATTTTAACAGGGTATGCAGTATTCTCTGTTTTAGCAGAACGAGGTCTATATGTCATAGGGTCACGCTCTGTTAAGTGTTGGTGGTCAAACCCTCCATGCTCATCTGATATCTCACTGTATAAGTCTGGGTCAATCTTTAGAAAAGTCTTAGAAGGGTGGGACATCTCCACAGAACCTATACCATCTATCATTGTGTAGAATTGAGATGGGTGTACATTGAGGTACTTTAGTGCTTCCCTCATATCCTCTAGAGAACTGTCAGGTCTTAGAGGGTATCTGTTAGGAAGAATATTAAATTCATCCATTTTGTTATTGTGAGTACTACCAATGATAATTGGTTGTGTGTATACTCCATCTAAGAAGGCAACCACTACTAGCTGACCTTCTTGGATAGGGTACATGACACCAGATGTTCCTATTGTTGTATCATCAAAATGAGCACCTTGAGTAAGTATCTTAGCACTATACTTACCTTCAGATTCTTCACTGGAACGTATGGTGTCATTAGTTTTAATCAACTGCACATCTGCTGTATGGTGCTTATGGTGGACTTTGATAACCTTAGCCAAGGACATAAAGTTAAGTCTGTCCTGTGGCTTGTAGTTATCCTTAAATTCCCTACCAAGATGTGGTTGAAATTGCATAGCAATCACCCTTTCCCGTATCTTAGTACCTTAACAAAGACTTCCTTCTTACCGAAGTTATTCATAGCCTTCTTAACTGCTTCTGCATTCCTAGGTGGTCTACCTTCCCAGTAGATATCAATACGGTTACCTTTGATTGCACTACCTGTATCCTGTGCAGTATAGGTACCATTGACTGCTGGATAGGAAGGACAAGTAATCTGTACTTGACTGTGTAGTGGTATGACTTTAGGGTCAACCGCTATAGTAACACCTTCTACAGTAGGAGCACCTACAGCAGTAGTGGTGTTTGGTGAGTAATTGTCAATGTTTGGTGAACTGTATACAGTCGCTATGAACTTAGTACCACCAGCACCAGCAGATACTTGACCATTACCTGCACCCCCAGCACCACCACCTGCACCTCCTCCCCCAGTAGAGGCTGCTAGTACACGTCTACCCATCAGCCAGTGGGCAGTAGCATAGGAATTACTTAGAGCAGTTAGGGTAACTGACTTAGAACTAGAGTTCTCAATAAAGTTACCGTTACCTACATAAATACCTACGTGAGAAACCCCATAGATATATCCACTATTGTAAGTATTCTTGAAGAATACTAAGTCACCTGGTTGTAGATTTTGCTTAGATACTTCAGTACCTTTCTTAACCTGTTCCCCAGTAACCCTTCCAATATCTATACCTGCATAAGTTTTGTAAACGTATTGAGTGAAAGATGAACAGTCTAGAGCACCTGATGCAGGGTTACCTCCACCGAACGTATAGTGAACTCTCACACCATTGATACCATTTTGTAGGATACTCTGGGCACCTGCTACTACCTTCTGTGCAGCACTACCATCTATACCTACTCCTAATCCACCACCTAGTCCAGGTATTAAGCCCCCTAGCAGACCGCCTCCACCGAACATACCTCCAAATATCTGACTCCACAAGTCATTGAGGTTAGGTAAACCGCCACTAGCTTTTTGCTCTGCAATAGTACTGTTGTCACCTAAGAAGCCATGACCTTCATACTGTTCGAACTTGCCTACTGGTGGGCTAAAGCGTTTAGATGGTTCACATCCTCGGATTACTCCTAGAGTTGTAACCCATGCACCAAAGGTATTGAAATTCTGGGTAACTGACTTAATGTAGTATTCAATAGTGGAATTGTCTTCTACCGATTTATATACAAGTCTTGTTCCTACCTTGTATTTGTTACTGCCTTTTACAACGAGATTTCCGCTATAGAAATGGTTATTAAGAATATTCCAATTATATAGGTCTTCCATAAGACCTTTCATCAAGTCAACAGAACCAGTACCGTTACCATTAGCAGGTGTTGTACCCGTAGAACCATCTTGGTTTGTAGTAGTTTGGCTACCGTTACCAGCATTTGGTTGGCTAGGGTCAGTAGGAGTAGTTGGATTGGTTGGGTTAGTACCAGTACCTCCGTTGTTACCTCCAGTATTACCGCCTACACCTGGAGGGTCAGGATTAAGTGGAGCACCAGTAGTACCACCAGCACCTACACCTGTACCGCCTGCACCCGTTCCCCCTCCAGTAGGAGTACCATTTACCGCTAGGTAAGAAGTCTCTACTGTCAAGCGTCTGATGCCATATTTATTCTTATAGGGTGGATACCAGTATGGACGAACCCCAAAGGTCTTAAACATATCATCTGGAGCCATTAACGTCTTGGCACTTACAGAGAACATTGTGTAAGTCTCTAGGTCTCCTCTGCCTGTATCGTCCGTCACTACGTCTTGGTCTCCAATTTCTACAGAAGGCAACTTATCCCACTTGTCCTTATTGAAAGGAGTCTCTCTAATGACCATAGTAGGGGAGCCATTCTCTACCTCGTAGAATATCTCATGGAAAGGCTTTTCTGCTATAGCATTGTACATACCTAGCAAACTGCCTTGCCATGCCATTAAACCAGACGTGTCTAGTAATTTCATATCTTTTCTTGCACTAAACTTAGTTTTCAGTATGTCGAATAAAGCTTTAGAGCCTTTCCACTTGTAGTTTATGAAAGGCTTGGCTATCTTATCGTATGCTGCTTTTGCTAGCTGGTCTGGGGTTGCTTGGTCTAGTGTAATACCAAGAGTCTGAACCCAACCTAGTTTTTCGATATTGAACTGTGCTTCAGGCACGATACCAATATCAAACTGTATGAATGCTTTAGCAAACCCTCTGCCCTTTACTGAGATAGTACGAGACGGTGCATCGTTGTTAGCGTCTACAGTCTTGCCTGCAAAATCTACTAGTCCAAACATAACTTCAGCCAAGGCTTCAGGTGGTCTGCACATTTTGATAATTAACATATCATTTGCAGTAATCCACCTATGCCAAGGCTTTCGGTTAGTGAGGGTTATATTGAATACAGGAGCATCTTCCCCTATATCTCTATTAGTGTAGACCGCCACAATGTCATTGTCTACCTTACTATTAGGGTCAGCTACACCTCTTGCTACTAGCTGACCCTCTTCAGTAAAGAAAGTGACCTCGGCATTAGGTTTATATCGTTGAACTACCATGATATAACCTCCCTATTCTCGGCTCTGGTCTCTGGATAGATTCATACCTCCAAATGCAGTTGCCCCTCCATTACCACCTTTACCCATGAGGATATCAGTTGCAGTAGAGAAGTAGTTAGAGATACTACCTGAAACCTTGTATTCATTGTCTGGAGATAAGTTGTTGCCTGTCCATTCAACCCTAACAGTGTGCTCTATTTTAACTAACTTGATGTTAGTGTCTACGTCCTCTTTAGAGGATGCTTTAGAGCCAGGAGTAGATTTAACTCCATCCTTCTCCTTAGTTAGGTATTCCTGTACAGACTTATCCTTGACTTTAATACTGTCCACCTCTAGCTCTTTCTTAGTGCTATCGGTTCCCTCATCCTTCTTAGCTTCTGGTATTGGCTTGGCAGTGTCTTTTTCAGTTTTAGGTAGAGGTTCGGCTTCTTTCTTTTTAACCTCTTTTTTCTTAGCCTCTTCCTTCTTCTTATCTTCTTCCTCATCACCAGTTAGCCAATTCCATCCACGTACAAAGGCATTACGTTTTTCCTCTTTGTAGTACTCATCCTTACCAAATGGATCTAGCATAGGCTTAGGCTTTAGCTGTCCTTTGTCGTGTCCGAATAACCAGTCCCCTGCGTCATCCCCTAAGTCAGCAGCCCATGTCATACTACCTACAGTAGCTAGTGGACCGAGTACCTTTCCTCCTAGGCTCTTTGCTCCATTCCAGAAGCCACCACCAGCAGGAGCGCCACCACTAGGAGGAGTACCTCCTCCACCACCGCCTTTAAAGAGACCTTTACCCCAGTTCCAAGCCTTAGAGCCACCACTCTTAGCAGAGTTCCATAAAGAGCCTGCACCAGACTTAGTAGAGTTCCAAAGGTTACCAGCAGTATTCCTAACATTGCCTAAGAAGTTACCTCTAGGAGAGGTACCTGGTGCTCCACGTTGCTGACCTATGTCAGGTCTTAGTAGATTAGTCAAGCCCCTAGATAGACCTGGTCTACCATACTTACCCATCATGTAGGTTCCACCTAGAGCCATAGCAGACATGCCACCGAATGCTACCCATGGATTAAGAGAGTTAAATGCCTGCCCAGCATAGCTAGAGATACCTGACCAGATATTACCTCCAGTTTCAGTACCAGTTCGCTCATACCCTGCTTCATTCCCTGTCCAGTTCTTAGATTCAGCGTTATCCCATGCTTTTGCCTTTTTCGCTAAGTCTTTCATACCTGCATCTTCAAGTTCCTTAGAAGTAGGCATTTTCCCTTGCTCCATCTTCTCTAGGAAGCCAGATTCAATAAGTTTCTGACTCTCTTTCTTAGATACTCCAAGACCTTGGGATAGGGACATACCTGCTACTGCCTGACCTTGACTGGTCTTCAATACATCCTTACCATAGGTAGCTTTCAAGCCTTTTACTAGGTCAGTGATGTTTTTAGGGTTTGATATACCCTCTTCTTGTTGCAGTTTCATTTTCCAAGTACCCTCTACTCCTAAGAAATCAGAGTTACCATTACGCATTAATACGTCTAAGGTATGGTTACCTTCCTTGAAACCTGCATCCATAGTTCCTAGTAACTTAGAGCCACGCTCACCTTTAAGCTCTGGAGATAGCTGACCTAACATGACTTGTGCAGATAACATGTTCTTGAACTGGTCATCCTTAAATTCTGGTAGCCCTCTACTCACTGATTGTGCTAGAGAAGTAGTCGCTCTCATCATTTCCTCTTCTCGACCACTCATCTTGGTTTTAGCTACAGCACCACCTATCAAGTCTGATAAGCGTTTCATTTGCCCCTCATCCATAGCCCCCATACGTTGGAGCATACTACCCATATTAGCAAGTTGGTCAGGGTTAGTACCCGTATTACGTCCAAATGATTGTGCTGATTCAGTATCTGCATCTAGCTTGTCTAGATTAGTCCTACCACCAGCAGCCAATATGGACTGTGTTTGTAGAGTTTCCCCTGTTTTATACTGATTCTTTAAGCCTACATTTACTGCTCTCTCACGGAGGGTTTCATCATTGCCACCTTCACCGTAGCCAATTTTCTGCCCCATTTGAGAAGCCTGTAGTTCCTGTGGTCTCAGTATATCAGCGTATCGGTTACCATAATTGAACATCTGACCTATACTAGCAATAATACCTGCTGACTGTACAGCAGAGGTAACCCCGTAGAGCATACGCTCGGTTACAGGGTCACGTTCATGCATTCTATCTATACGGTCACGGTTATCATTACGTTGTTGTATAGAGGGATTCATCTGGTCTATAACTGAACGTAGGCGTTGCATTTCAGCTTCATTAGAACCAGATTTAATTTTGTCCCTATCAGCAGTAGCTTGGTCTAGCCTAGACTGATAGAACTGCTGTACCCTAGGGCTTGCTACATCGCCCCACTTATTGCCCCCTTGAGCATTCCTAAGTTGTTCCTGATACTTCTTAATCTTCTTCTGATTTTCCTCTACCTTACGTCCATAATCCGCTTCCATACGTTCCAAGCGTTTATAGTGCTTATCATAGAGTTGTTCAGTTTCACCTAGGATTTTTCTGTACATAGAGACTTGTCTGTAGGAGAGTAGCCCTCCCTGAGAGTGCTCACCCTGGTTAGCTAAGTCCTTTAGCTTGGCTACCTTGCTTTCCAGTTGCTTTATGTCAGAGAGGGCATCTGTAGTATCAGCCCTAAACTTAATATCAGCATCTGTCCGATTTCTAGCCATCTACTACACCTCCTCAAATTCGTCCTCTTCTTTCTTACCTGTAGTATCCTGTACAACCTCGTCATCATCCATGTTATCCCATGCATGTTTGAAGTCTGGGTCTTCATAGTGTTCAGGCTCATCTTCCTTATAGTCAGGGTCATTAGCAGCCTTAACTACATCCTCTTCCTCTGGGTTATCTAGAAGGTAGTGATGATACATAAGGTCAAATTGCTCGGTTGTCAAGGCTTTATATCTAGGGTCTGTAGACAGAACATTAAACTTGGTCTGTACCCACCACTCGAACCTCGCTTGGCTTGTCTTTGCTATCTCCTTCATTGTTATCTTTTTTATCTGGCTTACGAAAGGATTCCACCCAGTTTCTGTACTCTAAGTAGATAACTTCCCACATAGGATAGTCTACCTTTGAGTTACCAACGTGGAACCATTCAGGTTTCTTATCTAACACTACATCTAGTGTAGAGACAACTGTAGCGATATTGTCTGTGAACTGGTCTACTTCCAACCCACCTTTTAAGCTTGCATATAGACGTCCAATAGCTAACTCATCCATCATATTAGGGTGATGTACTGTGAACATACCTACGAATTCTGGGTCTACATCTGTGAAGTCTGCTTTAAAAGTATGAGTACGTGCATCCCCTTGGTTAATGTCCTGTAACGTGTTAAGTGTAACAGTTTTAATATTCTCTGACATAGTAATACCTCCTTGAGTTTTAATTCATAATAAAAATAGGAGCAGGAGTATGTAAGTTATACTCCTGCTCCCACTATTGTTGGTATTATTAGCTTGCATATAGGTATTGGAAGCTAGCGTTTTCACCTGCGATAGCATTAACTCGGAAGTTCTCACGATAGTTACCAATAGAGCATCCGTGGTAAGAACGAACAATCTCTTTAGTGTACTTATCTACTACCTCGATAGTGATAACATCTTTCTTCAGTACCTCTTCACCCACAGAAGCCATTCCGATACGTGCAAGGTCTTTCTTACGTACGAAGAATCGCTCACATGTTACAGAACCAGTATACTTATTGTGTACGTGTTCTTGTGGCATCATTGAACCGATTTCGTATACACCTTCTGTACCGAAATCACGCTCACCGTCTAAGCCCTGAATCCTACCAACGATTTCACCCCTGATACGGATGTTTATGGTATGACCAGCGTGTACCGTCTGTTTATCTACCATTCCCATAGGTAGTCACCTCCTTAGATTTGTTGTCCCTCTACTAGGTTATTAAACGTACTAGATGGAACAAAGTGAGATGTAACTAGGATAAAGTTGATTGGCTCTGTGATAGCAGCTTCATAATCAACATATACAGCAGTACCTTCGAATCGTACTCGAATGTTACGGTATCCAAGAATTAACTTCTCACGTGTACATTCGTCTAAGACGTTAGTAGCTTCTGTAGTTACAGAAGAATTAGTAGCAATTGCAGAGCTAGAGCCTACAAATGTGTCTTCTAATCTATTTGTAACACGGTCAGAAACTTCATCTGCTGTACGTCCTGTACTGATCTCTACGTTAGGTGTACGTACTGGTCCAAGATACGTTGTTACACCTTGTGCTAGGCGAATTCCACCATTCTGAACTCGTTCCATTACACATACACCTGAAGCGATTAATTCATCAATATCTGGGTCACCTGCTACCAAGTCTACCCCTAAACCAGATATATTGAAGAAGTCGAACGTGATAGGCTCTGAAGTTGGTACTCCAGCTACACGTCCACACACCATAGCAGCAGTCATATATCCTGGTAACAATTTCTTACCACTCTCTACGATTGGGTGGTAAATTGCTGGGTAGCAAAGTACCGCTCTACGGTAGTTCATTGCAGATGCACGTTGTTTAGCTTTAGTCTTATCCTCTGGAGCTTGTGGGTCATCCCCTGCACCACCGAAGAATAAGTACTGCTTCTGTCTACGTGTTTCCATTACTTGCACGTGTGCTGCTGCCTCTGCATGGATAGCACTCTCAGAGGATAGGACACAAAGTAAGTCGAAGAACTCCTTACGTAGTGTACTAAAGTGAGGTGACCATGAAGCAGGTGTAGTACCTTTTTGTCCTCCTGCTAAGTACGTCCAAGGGAAGTTTGCTGGAGTACCCGTGATAGACACATTCACCAATAGGGATGATACGTTTACACGTGTCTCAATACCTATCTTAGCAGACAGTAACGTTTTAGGAGCATTCTTGATAGCTACTGCTGTCACTGTATCTAAAGCAGTTACAGGCATTTTCGCATCAGCCATATTGATGATACGAGCAGAGTATCCAGACATGCTATTGATGTAAGATACTAAAGCATCTACTGTGCTGTACTGTGGAAGCTTACCATCAACAGTTAAGTCTACAGTAGCTGTAGCTGAATCAGCACCAGTCTTAGTAGTCACAACACCAGAAGCTACAGCAATCTCAGCATAAGCCTTAGACCCTGTATAGTTTACTTCTAAGATAGCACCGATGTTATCCCAAGATTCAACGTCATTAGTACTAAAGCGGTATACAGAAACTTTCTTTGTACCTGCAAGAGTACCATCTTCCATCTTAACTTGGATTTCGTTACCTATAGCACCGAACTCCTTAGCAGTCCACTTACCTCCACCTACATCTTTAGTAGCTGCAACTGTTGGGTTAACTAGTAACGTACCAACGATAGATGCACCGCCACCACCTTCTGGTAGAGGAGAGAACGCTAGTTCAACCGCAGTAGGTAGGTCACCACTCTTAAAGTATGCTCTAGCCTTACTTGGGTCTGTCCACCACATTACCTTACCTGCTTCACCAGCATCAGCAGTACCTATTAAGATAGGTCTATTTAAGCTACCAGGAGTAGAGGCTGTCATAGCACTAGTGTCTATGCGATCATAAGCACCTGGATGGATAATTCTACGTCCGTTAAACGTAATACCAGAGTTTTCGTAAGCCATTTAAAACACCTCTCTTATATTGATTTGTACTTGTCTAAACATTCCTGCCACTCTTCTAAATACATCCATTCCGTAGAGCCACAAGTAGACTTAAATCCTGCGCTTGTTACAGCGTCTAGGTTTGTGTGCAACTGAATGAACTCACGGAAATGAATACGAGAGCTAGGAATCTCCTCGACAGGTACTACTTTTGTATCTTCCTTTTTAGTAGCCATTAGGAATCCTCCCTATTATAATACTCTTGATTCACATGGACTTCTGTAACTACATGAAGGTCATCATCGAGTATATCTTTGATAGGGTCTACACTAAATTGACACCAGAAGGTTAATGCTCTTCTGTATACAAACGCTGGTTCAAAGCTACGTACTGGTTCAAAATCTCCACCTGATAGCTTTTGTCTGTAGATGTCTTTCTCATCTATGAGGAAGTCCCTGCCTGATAACATTGCCCACTTAACTAAGTGGTATAAGTCTACGGTCAAGTCTCCATTCTCTGTCCAGACTTCTATCCTATACTCAGCTTCAAACATCGTTCGTACTGTCTCTTGTGCACCACTAGTGTAGCTAAACTCAATAGTAAAGATGTCACCTTCTTCTACAAAGCCCTCATCATGAATAATAATTTTAGACTTTGCATAGTCAACATCATACTGTTCGATAGTCATCCCAGTATCATTATGACGTATACTGTGAACCTTTTGTACATTCGGCTTAGTCAGTTGAATCTCCCATCCTATTGTTCCGTATTTAACAGGTAACCCCACAGTAAGGAAGGATTGGTCATCTCCACTGTACCCCATGTCTCCTAAACCCTCTTCTGTCTCATCCTCTGTGGATAGCATGATAGCTATACAAGGTAATTCAGCAGGTGTTCTAGGGTAGCCTTTCTTTAGAAGAATTTCTTTCTTAGTTAGATATTTGCTTATCATATCCAGCCTTGCCTTATCTAGCTTCACAATTCGACTGATAGCGGAAGGATTCTTTTTAAGCAGGTCTAACTTGTTTTCTATGTTTTCAATGATATAATCCTCGATTAACGGAATCAAGTCTATAACCTCCCCCATTTAAGTTTAACTTTCTTAGGAGTAGCATCTTCAACCTTAGCTTTCATTACTGGTCTAGATACCTCTTTCTCCTCCTGTTTAAACTGTGGATTCTGTATATAGAATTGGTCTTCTCCGTTACCCCATTCTACTCCACGTTTCGTATCCTTTACGAGGGCTTCTAGACTAGCCATATCAACCTGCACTGAAAGTCTCATCTAGTAAATCCTCCCTCTTGATATGGAATTGTGAAGGAAGTCTAACAAAGCTCTCCACCCCTCCACCTTTAGCCATCGTGTAAGTGCCCCTAAGGTCATGTATTGGACCGATAGCAATATACACTGGCTTAGTAGTATAAAGGATTGAGTATCTTTCTTTAGGCTGTAATGCTGAAGGATTGATCCACTCGATATCCTTACCATCGTTAGTCACTAGGTAATCAAAGCCTTCTGTGAACTCCTTGTGTAAGGACTTGACCATGATTACTTTTAGAGCCTGATAATCCAGTCTATCAAGTGCAGTCTCACTTCTAGCTATCACTTCAGAGAATTTAATATCAAAGTCTACAAAAGTGAATTTATCCCTAAACCCTACCATATCTGTACTTAAAGGAGTAAGGTAAGCTGAACCCTGTTCATTGAGACCTATGTGGTCTTGGTCTTTATTACCACTGATACTGGTTACCAATGCTTTAGTTTCCTTTGCACCAAAGTAAGCGTAACCTTTACCCCCACATTCAGGGCAAGCGTAGTCAGGTTGACCAGACCTCATATCAATACAAGGACAGAACATGCCTTGTTCCCATATGACAGTGTAACCTTTTTGTAGTATAGCAGAATCAAATAGTTCGGGCTTTAAGTCAGCCCGAACTTGGTTACCAGTAGGGAGGTTGTAGTTATACGGTTGTGTCATCCTACTTACCTCCTATAGAAGACCCATACTAATACCTAAATAAGTATCTTTTAGGCGTTTCTCTAGGTCTTTCATGTCATCTGAATAGTTCTTAATACGAGCACCAGCACCAGAGAACTCTGGAGACTGTGTAGTACCAATGGATTGAGATAGACCGTCAATACTGATGGTCTGGTTGGCAATACCAGCACCGATGATTAAGTCACCCCATACTTGAAGGATACCAATAGAAGCACGCTTCATAATGTATTCTACTAAGTCATGAGGAATTCTTTCCATACCAGCTTTATAGCTAACTCTCCAGATACCAGGAGCACTAGAGTATTGTCCTAGAGCTAGGGGTAGGAATGAACCATTCTGTGCTATAATCATACTGCCTGCACTTCCCTGTGTAGGGAATAGCTGTATTTGTCCAGGTATATCATATTGTCGTATCCAATCCTTAGGTATTTCCGCTGCATTGTAGCTACCAAAGTTCATTTGTAGTTTGTGTACTTCTACTAGAGGTCTCTTGTGTAACTGCAAGAATCCCCAGCTCATGAAGTCATTTTGGTAGTAATCATGCACTTCATCCTCTATCTCTTGTGGCTCAATGATGACTTGTAACATACGTTGTGTATAGAGTATTGCAGACTTGATATAATGGTCTAGCAAGCCCTCACCCATCTTGTTACCATATAAGTCTTCTAATGGAACCCCAAACAGGTAGTTCTCTACTAGGAACTGGGCATTAATGTCTTCATAATTGACATATAAATCCATGATTACCCCTCCTATTATTTCTTAGCAGTAGTTTTAGAAGCCGTCTTTGCCTTAGGCTTTTCCTCTTCTTTCTCTACTTCCTTAGGCTCTTCTTTAATTTCTTCCTTAATCTCTTCCTTAGCTTCCTCTACTGCGAAGAAGTTCTTTAACTCAAGGACACCGTTAAATACTTCCTCTGACTTAATCTCTCCAATACCATGTTCATCGAATACCACTGTTTCTGTAGATAGTACTGCCTCTTGACCCTTTAACATAATGTTTTGTACTTTTGGCATAGCAAATACCTCCTAATAGTTTATAATAATATAATCAATGTATCGTAGGGCATGATAAAAGGGAGTGAACTAAGTCCACTCCCTCCTATAGGATCATCTATTTATATTAAGCACCAATAAAGCCTGGTACGTCAGCTTTAATATTAGTATACTTCATCCATTTCTTCGGAGCATAAAGTACAGGTACACCGTACATTAAAATCATCCAACGGATAACTGGACCAAGCGTAGCTAAATCCATCTTCATCATAGGAGCTAGCTGTTTAAAGCCGATAATCTCTGAAGACATCTCACCCATAAATGAAGTGTACGTGTTAGCGATTGTTTCACCGTTATCAGTGCGAACAGTAGTCGCTGCACTACCTTGAGACGTTACTGCAAATTTGTCAACCTCATATAATTGGTTGCCATCTTTCTCAGAACGATATACACGGATGTAATCAACTGGGAATGCAGTAGAAGCAGGGTTAGTGATAGTTAACTTAACACCTTTAGCAAGGTCTGCACCAGTAAGTGTTACAGATACAACGTTAGATGGGATAGACTCACCGTGGTCGTTGTTTAATGTAATAGCATACTTGTAAGTACCTCCGCCTTGTTTAGCAAAGTCACCAGTAGTACCTGAAGCATCAATAACTGCTGCTAAAGTACCAGTAGCTGGAGCTTTATAGCTAGAAGCGTTCATGCTCATAGGCTTAGTTTTTGTTAAGAAGATATCAGGGCTGAACTCTACTTCTCCACCGTGAGTCATGAATTTGTTAACAACCACACCAGCTTGGTAGCCTTGTTGTGTTGGCATTAACACACGCTCTTTAGGGAAGAACTCTTGAGAGAACTGTGCCATAACTTCGAATGGTAAGAACATATCAGTTGGAGTACCGTAGTTCTGGATGATCATTTGAGCGCCCCAGTTCATGTGGTGCTCTTCTAAGTAGTTACCTTTTAAGTCGATAGTGTTTTCCTTATCGATAAGGTTAACTAAACCATCCCACTCACGACCTTCTTCTCCACCTGGCTTTAACTTAGAGTTACCCCAGAATAAAGATTGCTCAACCTGTTTAAGCATCCAAAGGATACCGTCTTGGTTTTGTCGAGCTACAACGTTACCAAATGCACTATTTACTAATGTCATTGGATGTGTAACTTCACGAGTAGTACCTAAGAACTTAACGAATGCTGCCTTACGTGCGTAAGTAGAGTCGTTAGTATCTGGTAACATACCCTCACCCACGAACGCTCCTTGGTTACGTCCGTAGTCTAGTAACTGACCGTATTGCTCTACAGTAGAGTATGCAGTCTGTTTAGGAATCTTCTTCCAGAATTTAATATGTTGGTCACCATAAGTAAGAACTTTTAAGCTATTCTCAAGTGACTCAACTCGGAACGCTCCACCGCCTTGTAGCTCAAGAGGGTTGACCTCATGACCTGCTGATAGGGCTTTATTAAGAGCATCCACATCTGCCTGTGTTGCTGTACCGAAACCTTGACCGCCTTGGTTTTCTAAGTTAGGAAACATGTGCTTTGCACCTCCGATTAATTGTTAGAACCTAATAGTAATTTAGCGTTAGCTGATAGGTCACTAATATTAGCACCTGACTCTAACGCTAGTACATCCATAGACAAGTCGCCTTGACCACCTTGTACTGCACTCATTAATTTACCAATAGCCATTGACTTAGAAATACCCTCTTCTTGCTTAGGAGCATCCCCATTAGAAGCTTCAAATGACTTTTGTATAACTTTCGTCTGTGCAGATGGCACTGACTTACGCACTACTGGAGTAGTTTCTACTTTCATCATGCGTTGTGCTAGGTCATTAATAGACTTAGATAAAGTGTTCTGGCTGTCTAAGATTGTTTGGTGAGATTTAACAATACCAATCATAGACTTAGCGATGATTTCATTAGACTTGTTAGTGCTATCAATAGACTTCTGTAACTCATCAGAGTGACCAGTCAATACTGTTGATAAGCCTTTAACTAACTCATCTAAGAATTCACTAACTTCTAGTGCCTTACGAACTCCATCATTAGATTTTAATGTGTCTTCTAATGATTTCTCTACAGGCTCATCTTCGTTAGCATCTTCTTCAGCTTCTGTATCAGCATCTACGTCACCGTCTTCTTGTGGCTCATCGCCACCCTCTGGTGCGCCTTCTTCAGGTGCTTCTTCATTACCTTGTTCAGGAGCGTCTTCAGATACCTCTTCAGGTGCTACATCTTCATTATCCAAACCTTTAGATAATGATTCTTCACTCTCAGCAGTACTTTTCTTTACTGCCTCGCCCATTGCCACTAACTCGTCTAATGACTTGTTGATAGACTCATCTAACTTGTTTACGTTAGCCATTCTATATACCTCCTTAGTTTATAGCCTTATTAATGAAGTCCTCGGCTTCTGCTCTAGAGTAGCCTTTAGTTAACTGTAAGTATACAATTGTTTCTCGTGTAGTTAATGACTTCTTAGCAAGTTTCTCTTTAAGAATTTTCTTCTTCTCATCATTATCTATCACATACGACAAGTTCTTTAAGTCCTTGTCTAGGCTTTCCTTACGAAACGTTTCTCCACCTTCCATATCCTCTGGGTTAGTTTCATAACCTGCGGATAAGGCTTTCTCTACCTCATCTATATGCATATGAGATGGTGCATTGAAGGACTTAACAACCGCTTCCCATGAGGTATGGGTATTAACTGGGTTGGTTGTAATTGCTACATTATAAATTTTAGCCTTTAGGATACGACTTCCATCACGCTCTAAAACCTTACCCTCAACAGAGAAACCTACTTTCCTAGGAGCATTAGACTTCTTAAGAGCTATAGCTAACTCCCAAAGTCTATCTGCCTGCGGTATTCCCTTGAATAACTCACCCTCAACGTATAATCCTCTGTCATCCACTCTACATGTTGGATAAGGGTAACCCATGATTATACTGTTGTCATGGTCATAGTTGAAATAGCCATGATTTAGGAAGTCGGATATGTCTAAGCCCTTTTGAACCATAGACTCACCCTGTCTATCCTCATCTTCAGTAGAAGCATAACCTCTGATAATGCGTTTGCCCTCTTCTGAAGACTTCTGTATATCAGCATCTGCATTTACGCTAAACTTAAATAAATCTGCCATCTCTTCACCCCCTTGTATCTAAAGTATAAAATCAGTTATAGACCTTATAACACATATACTATTGTTGAGTATACTGTTGGTCTATAGACTGATGTATTTGGTCATCCTCTTGTGCCTGCTGTATCTCCTCTGGACTTTGCTCCTCTGGTGGCTCTTCTCCTGCTCCTGCGTTAGGGTCATTAGGGTCACCTTGTTGCTCTGCCTCTTGTGCCATTTCCTTTTGCATTACGTAGTTTATAAACGTTGGGTCTAGGATAACATCACCATTTTCAATAGGTTTCATACCACGTTGTTTACGTAACTCGTTGATAGTCTTGAATGAGCGTACCTGTTTGTCCTGTACCTCAAGTCTAGATTTCTCAGACTCTTTATCAAGCCCTACAAAGTTGAATATAAACTTATTAGAGAATCTACGGATAATATAGCGATTAATTACGTTAGCTATAAAGCTTAACATTGGTCTTAATCCCTTATCCTTAGAGTTTTTAAGGCGGTCTTCAATACCACCCTCACCTAATCCTCCACCAGAGCCACCTGCACCACCACGGTTAGGGAAGTTTATCTCAGCAGGGTCAATTTGATATACTGCACAACAGATGTTGATAAGGTAGTTCATCCACATCTCGTACTCCATCTCTCTGTTAGATTGAGATACGTTAACGTATTCTAATCCATCAACAGATACTACAGGAGTCTTCCATGCACCAGTCATACCAGCAATTTGGGCAGTCCACTGTCTGCGGAAAGCGTCTAACTGTTCCTTACTGATATTCTGACCTTTGATATTCAAGATACCTTTTGTAGTACCCCCTTGAGAGAAGTACTTAGAGTTATACTCTTCTGCCCATAGATGTGCAGTTATTTGGTGTATAAGAATCTCTAGTTCAGAATGACCATATGGCTGAACATTGATATCAGTTCTAGGATTACGTACAGCAAATGCTAGTTCCAACCCTGTAAACTCAGCTATGATAGAGCCATTCATTATCTGTACAAACTTAGTAGACTGGCTATTACCTTTAAAGTCAGCAAATGTAACTCCTGTCTCTGGTGTAGGGTCATCCATCTCTGCTGCCCTAATAGTAGAAGCATCTACTGCATATACCTCTGCTGGTAGTCCTCGTCTGTCAGGTACTACCTCAAAGTTAAGTTGGTCATAAGTTAGGGAGTCCCTAGTCAGCTTACGTAACAGTGTATCAAAGTTATCTCTACTAGGGTCATACGAGAAACCACAGTTTTCTAAGAATGACTCTAAGGATAGAATCATACTCATCTCTTCATCTGTGGGCGTTGCCTTAGGGTCACGTAGAGTTATCTCAAACCCTACCCCATCTTTAGTAAGTCTGGCTGGTTGGGAAAAACTAGCCACTTGGTTAACCCGTGTTGTAATAATAGAAGCAACCACTGAATTTCGTACTGCCATCTTCTTCAATGTATCGAATGTTAATGATGATGGCTTATCCTTGAACCCTAGCTGGGTTACTAACGATAATGGATCTTCTATGATAAACTTAGGGTCACGTGCTCTTTCAGATTTCATTATGTCTTCTTGCTGACTCATAGACTTTGATAAGTCCACAGAAGAGTCAGAGTATTCAGGTATATTTACGCTTAGTAAATTACCTAGTGCGCTCCAAAGCCCCATTACTAGCACCTCCTACCATAAATTAAAAGGGGTATACACATTATTCTCTTAGAATAAAATTCAGAAAGAAAATAAAAATAGCATACACTTACGTGTACGCTACTTACCAAGAGACATATTGTCACTTGCCTTATTATCTTCTCTGGTCTGCTTAGCCTGTCCAAATGAGCCATGCTTATCCTTCTTCTTGTTATCCTTCTTCTTATCGCCTTGTTGCTTACTCTTCTTATCCTTTTCATCCTGCATACGCTTTTTCTTCTGTTCCTGTAGTTTCTTAGCGTACTCCCCTACATGAATAACATGCTTAGTACCCTCAGAATGACCTTCCATTTTCTCTTTCTCTTTTACCTTCTTCTTACGTGCACGTTTATCTTGGGTAGCTACTTTCTCAGCTTGTTCCTGATTCTTCTTAGCTTCCTTACGTCTTTCTCTTTCCTGCTCACGTAATAGTACATCTTTCTTTTCTTCCTCATTCTTCTTAGCGTGGTCTGCAAACTCACTACGTACCCACTGTTTACGAGTTATAGTTCTGCCATCTCGTACATAAGTAAGTATCTGTTGTACTAGTCCATTACGGTCACTCTTACCTTTCTGAATGTCCATAAGCTTAGGGGATATTACTAGCAAAGTGTCATCATTCATGATAATCCTCCTAATTTATAATATTGAAATCGTCTACTATTGATTTCTCAATAGGCTTGTCTGCTTTACTGTTCTTGTCCTTCTGTCCTAGGAAATCCTTAGACATCTGCCCAGACCAGTCCACGTGTACTCCAGTATGGTGAAACATCTCACACAAAGCCATAGACATTGTATCTTCATTGGCTTTAGGGGAAGCATAAAGCTTCCTCCTAGAACCAACAACATCAGGGTCTGTATTAGGGTTTGCTACTGTAAACTCTCGTTCAGTGTCTAAGTAGTCTTTTACAGCCTTCCTAACTTTAGCATCAGGGTGGCTCACCATAGCTTGACCATCTTTGCTATATTTTACCGTACCCAATTTTCCGTCTTTGTGAATAACTACCTTCATGCCTTGCTCCCTCCCAAATCAACGAATAAGCCTAGAGATTTTTTAGCTGAAGTTCCATGTTGAATTGACTCTGTTCGGCTCTGTCCCTTCTGTCCTAAGAAGTCAGGTCTATTAAAGATGGACTGCATTGCACCAAATAGCTCTGGATAGTGTTGCTTCATTGTGTGGTATTGCCAACCATAAGATTCCATTGGTCTAGTGCTTGTACCAACCTTATAGTTTTGACCTTCACTGTTAGCAGTACCAAAGCCTTTTTGTGAGTATTGCTTATGCATTTGTTCAGCCCAGTCATCCATAGAGGTATCTTTCTTACCTGGATTCATATCCTTCCAACGTTGGTAAGAGTGGATAGCGTTACCATAACCTGCTACTGATTCAGCCCAGTGTTCAGTACCATGCATACCCTCAACGCCTTGGAACTTCTTATCGTACATCTTACCTGTATCGTTGTCAGAGTGTACATAATCAGGGTTGAGCTTCTGATACTCTCCATATACACGCCCTTCATAGTTGGACATCCACTCATCTAAAACATAAAAATACTTTCCTTCCTTGCTGTATCTAATCTCCTTATCAGGGTTAGACTGTTCAACTTTCTTCTTATAATGTTCAGGAACAGTATTTAAATGGTCACTAGCATAAGTAGTACCGTGTCCTTTATCCCAGTTTAGATAGGAGTCTCCACCACTTAGGAATCTGTCAATGGCGTGGGCAGATTCATGCACCATGTTCTCCCCTATACTCCAGTGTCCATACTTAGCACCCTTAATAGTAGGATGTTCTGTCTTCTCTGGTATGTGGTCATGTGGGTGGTCTTTGAATACAGACTTATCATGGTAGTACTGAGAATCTAGGTAAATGGCGTTGTCCTTACCATTGTAGTTAGCCCCTGTATGAGCATTACCATGTGCATCTACATCAGAGAACTTAACCTTCATACCGTTGGCTAACAGGTGACTCATTAAGTCAAACGGTATATGAGTTGTAGATGAATGGAGATGGTCTGTAAGTTTGGCTATACGCTTGTCATGGTCTTCATGTGTAATACCAGTCTTAACATGAATAGCATTCTGTAATAGCTCCTTACGTGCTTGTGCTTTCTCTCCTTCTGTCCAGTTCTTAGCTGATTCGTGTAGTACATAAGGGTCATAGGGAGCATCTGGTGTAGCTTTACGGTCTACTCCTATGTCTGCTGCTTTAAGGTAATCCATAGCACTCTTAGACTTCTTATCCTGAATCTCATCCTTGAATACCACAGCCTTAAAGTTAGGGTCATTAGTCTTGATAATATCCCCTGTAGGAGATACCGGAACATTCCACTCTTTAAGTAGGCTTCTCATAGTACCCTTAGTCATATTCATAGACTTCTTCACTATGTCACTAATCTTACCTGAACGGTTTGCATTGTTCCATAGCTTAGTGAAGTGGGACTGCATGACCTCCCCGACCTCTGGAGTGTAGTTCTTTTCGAAATTCTCGTTTAGGGCTTTTTCTATCTGGTCTGCTGGCTTCTTCTGTAGGGGAACCTCCTTCGCCTCAACCTTCTTCTTCTGTTCATTCCCTTTTCTCAAATCGTCTACAAAGTCCTTAACCTGTTGTAGAGGGACTTGAGATTCGTTCCACCCTTGACCATCTTCCCCATAGTCGATAACGGTTAGTACTGCTTCTCCATTATCATTCTTCTCCATCATAGCAGAGCCACTACCACCGTTACCATGCCATTGCCACTCTGTAGTACGGAACTCATCATCTTCAGGTCTTTTTAGGTCTCCCATACCCTTGAAGCCAAAAGCATGACGTAAGAATTTACCCATAACCTTATTACCAATACGCATCTTCATCAGTCTATCAGCATCTACTTCTTTCTGATAAGGCTTCATTCTCTCCTTATCTTCAGAGAATACTTTTACTAGAGCGCCTTTTGCATGCATATTGTTAATACCTTCATGGTCAGAAGTAGTTCTGTTCTTAACTGCATCGTGGTCACTGTATTTGTCTAGTGCATCCTCTACGTCCTCTTGAGACATATCAGACACAAAGCTCTTAATACGGTCACGTTCTTTAGCTTCTTCAGGTAGGGAAGCAATACGCTCCTTCTCACCCTCAGTAAGAGAACCATCAGGATTATGAGTTAGTATCTCAGGGTGCTTCTCTAGATGCTTCTTGAACTTAATCATATTAAGATGGTGCTTAACTCCTGCCATCTTATCCTCTGTGATAAGTGGGTCTTCATCAGCAATACCAGCATCCTTCATTAGCTTATATAACTGTTCTCTTGGCATATTGGCTAAGATAGTGTGTACATCATTGCCACCTGCTTGTGCAGGAGATGGCTTGATACCTTGTTTCTTATCTTCTAACTCTTTTTTCTTAACCTTAGTTGCATTTGTATCTTTAGTAGGCAAGTACTCAGGGTTAGTCATGATGTGTCTATTTTCCTTTAGATACTTCTTCAAACGAGTAACGTTCAGTAAGTGCTTAATAGGCTTCATGTTTTCCTTTACATTAGGGTCGAATCTAGGGTCTTTCTCATCCTTATCAATGATACCTAGCTTACGCATAAGCTCATATGAACCCTCTCTGTCAGCCTTATCCCACATATTCCAGAACTCATTCTCATTATCTGTACCTGTCAATGGCTTCTCAATATCCTTTTCTTCCTTATTATTGTGTGCACCAATAAGGTGAGGATTCTTCAATAGATGCTGTTTTAGAGCCATTACAGCATTCTTATGGTCAATAGCTTCATGGTTATTTCGCTTCCATTCAATACCATGTTTGTCTAGCATATCATACTTCTCTTCTTTAGACATCTTCTTACGAACATGATGGTCTACATACTCTTCACGAGACATCTCACTAGGGTTTTTAGAGGAAGTAGGCTTTGTACCTTCCAGTGAAGGCTCTTGGTGTAGTGGGTGGGACTGTATTTGGTGGTCATCGTTTGGGTCTACCCATTGCATACGAGTAAAGGTTCTTCCATCTTTACCTTTTACCTGTACCGCACGCTTCACGAGTTTTCCCCTATTCAAAGTCCTACCAGTTTTCGGTGCTTCTGCCTTGCTAATGTCAACAACCAAACGATTCGATTTCGACAAAGAACTTGTATAACGTCTTATGTCAGAATTCGTTTTGCGCTCATAGTTGTCGTCAAACACCTCTGGGTGCATCCAAGCATCCCCTTGACTACTTCTACCTTCTCTACCGTGCTTATAGTGAGGTACTTTCTTAGCTGTTCTCTTTAGCTCTTCTGCCATGTATTTCACCTACTTTTTCTGAAGAATGGTCATCATTTAGTGTTTTCTTACCATACCAGTACCCTAATCCTCCAAGCATGAAAGCCTTACCAAAGTGTCCTTCTCTACCCTTTACATCATTCTTGTATTGAGGGTCTATAACACTTTCAAGATTATAGGACTTACCATTTTGAAGTGTAGCGAACTGCCAAGAGTGTTGGAGGTCATCTATACTTTCATACCCACTCTTCTTTAGTACATCAGACAGGTCTATTTTATTTTCCTTACAGAATCCTTCTAACTCTGCTTTAGCTACTCTTAGTTGTTTGTCGTCTGAAAAGTCGAATCCTTTCTTAGCCCATGCATAGGCACCAATACTGATGTTGGCAGTTAAGTTGATACCTACTTTGTGACCTCCTGATAGGTGCTTCCACAACTGTTCACTTCTGTTATATACAGTGTTGGCAACCCCTTTACCATGATATTGAGATTCTAGATACATCTCATCATTGTGTACCTGCAAAGTACCCTCTTCATCATAGTGAGCTGAACGTATGATGTGTCCCATCTTCTCACCGTCTTTATCGTAAAGGGACATGTTTATACCACAGTTTACATTACCCTCATCCTCGAATAGGTCGTATCCAGATAGGGATGCTGTCCATTCACCCTTAGGGTCAGAGAATACATCTTCTATACCTGATTTAGTAACATCCTTAAAGATGTGCTTAAATTCCTTCTCTGGGTTAAGACCATCCTCTTGAGCATACTCTGTATCCTCTTTGAAGATAGAATCATCATACATTGAAGCCCCAGTAGTAAGTTTGTTCAAGTCCAAGCTACCTTCTTTACCCATACGCTTGTTAACTTCCTTCTCAGGTAAGTCACTTCCCACCACATTTAGACTAGGCTTTGCTTCTTTGCTATCTAAGTGGTCTTTTACGTATTCATGTGGTATCTTGTGTGCATGATCCATTAGGTGCTGAGTAACCTGATGCTCTGCTACATGAGGTGCCCTACGTTGTCCAGTAGCCATTGCTAAGTCATTCGCTTCATCCCTATGATTGGATACAAAGTGGTTAACCATAGAATGCTTCTGTTCAGGGTTCATACTGTTTACCCTAGCTGCATGAGGGTCTTCATGTCCTTCATGTGAAGTCTCCATTACTGGTTTACCTTTATCAGGATTAATCCACTGCATACGAGTGAATGTACGTCCTCCTTGACCTTTTACCTGTACTGCACGCTTGACTAGTTTACCTGTATTAAGTACCCTTGCCTTAGATACATCTATTATTAGTTCCAATTTAACCCACCTCCAGACTTCTCTTTAAATAAAAATAAGCCCTTACTATTGTAAGGGCTTACATAATTAAAATGCTACATCTTCTAAATTGTCTACTGTTTCGTCTCCAAAATCTTCCCACTTAGCCATCTCTGGTGCACTAGCTAAGTCACTGTTAGTCCAAACTACGTCTTGTGCACGTCCTGGTGTAAACATACTCTGTTTACCTGAATCATCATCTCGTGCTACAAACTTAGCATCTCCACCATACTGTCCATTCCATTTAAGTAGTGTATAAGCCATTATATAAACCTCCCTGTGATTAGATATACTATGGTTTGTATAATTCCTCCAAGAGATAACCAAAAGATTATGAAGAATATACAAACTGATGTTAGATGCACAATGAACTTGTCATCCTGTTTCCACTGGATAATTGTAGCGCCTAGTATTGCCCCTGTACCTAAAAATAATCCTATACAAACCACTAAAAGTGTAATCATTCCAATTCCTCCTGTAATAACTCAAAATTCTTATTTAGAATACTCATAATTCTATATACACTGGCTGAGCTTAGTGTTCCACCTCTAAGCACCACTTCATTTAGATAGCTATTAACTTCACAAGCCATAGCATAAATACCTTTACTAGATGTATTTATTTTTAACCCTACTACTGTTCCCTCTCTGATGTACCTATACTGTAGTCCTGCAAAGTGGGCATCTATTACCTCCTTAGCTGCTGCTAAGTAGTTCTCTTCAGTAGCCTTTAATGTTAGAGAACCGTCCATGTAGTTCATTCTTCTCACAGACATCATATTCTCAGCCACTTGTTCTAGGGTTAAATTGACTTTATTAGTTAAAGTAGGATAATTAGTGATTGCATCAAATACCACCTGTGAGTTATCTCCACACTGTCTAGCTTGTGCTATGAACTCTTTAAATCTATAGACAAATGGGAGGGAAGGCATTGGTTTAGTGGGGTGAGAGTAAATCCAAGTCCCTCTTAGTATTCTAGGATTATTGTATGCTTCTGGTACTAGGGTAATAGTCTTTGGTGCTACACGTTCACAAGTCATGCGAATCTCTCCATTCCTTCTGATTTTTACTTAAAAGAAAGAGATTCTCAAAACCTCTCTCCTGCATAAGAAAAGGTCTCCGTGTAGAGACCTTTACTTAACAAAAATATATTCCATTGCATGAACAGCTACAATTACCTTCTCTGTCTTCTGCTCATCGGTGTATCCTATAAATGTTCCTGTCTTAACTCCACCCTGTAGGTGTGAACGCAGTGTACTAACTGGCTCTTCAGTATAGACAATACCTGTGATTAGCTGAACCTTTGTCATAGCCATGTATAGCCCTCCTTACATTAATATAAGGTGGAGCAACAATATACTCCACCTTGTGTACCTTGGAAGTGCTTAAGAACGCCACTCTTGAGGGTTAGAACCATGCTTCTTAAATAGTCTTCTGACTAAATCCCTTACCTCGTAACTTCTGACGATGTTCTCTAGGGATTTCATCTCAATATACTGGAAGTATGGTGCGCCCTGTAAGAGGTCAATGATATCACTGAGACCATTCTTAGTCGGAGCATTTCCTTTAAGGTCTATTTGGAATGGAGAAGTATCTCCTATTAAAAATATTCTAGAATTCTCTGCCCTTCTAGATACGATTGTTACTAACTCTTTAGTATTCTGACATTCATCGACTACTAAGTCAGTATTCATTGCATCCATACCTCGAACAAATCCTAGAGGAAGTACTTCAACATATCCAGCTGTATTAAGGTTATTGAAACCTGCTTGGTGATTTCTGTCAAAATATTGGGTGTAGTTACGAAGAGTAGGAATCATCTTCTCATTAATATCCCCAGGTAAGAAACCGTATTCCTCTTCACCAGCGTTTACAGCAGGCTTAGAGATTAGTATCTTATGCACATCTGGGTCTGGTTTCCAGTTTCCACTAGCAAGCAAGTGGTCTGGTACATGAACATTACTTAGATGCTTCTTAATCAATGCTTCAACAATGGTAGATGTTTTACCTGTTCCCATTAATCCATCCACCGCTAGTACTGTGATATGTTCTGATTGGATTGCATCTTTATACAGTCTTAGGTCACGGTTTGGTGCTTTTGTGTCTTTAAGCGGTCTGATACCATCGACAGTCTTGTCATAGATACCTTCTAGTGCTTTAGAGCCACCTTCACAAACTACGTAAACTGCTGTATTGAGAGGTAGTGAGGCTTCAGGTACGATAGGAGTACCAAATTGCAAGAACTCCTTGTACGTAGGCGTGTCTACTACTTCTGTATGTTCCCAGTGCTTCATCTATCACCACTCCTTTATAATACTAAAAGTCCTTTCAAATAACCAGCACTCATATAGTCAGAGAGAGTATTGCCTGTGCTAGACAACTAAAACTCCATCCACTGTATTATTTATTAGGGTCTCTGTAGTAGCCTTCAGGGATAGTCCAAATAAATCATTATCCCTCAAGATAACCTTAGACTTAGTGTTGTTTAATATGAATGGCTTACTCATAGTAGATTGAGCTATATTATCCTCTACTATTAGATAGAGACCATTGAAAGACTCCTGTATATTCAATAGACCCCTGTTTGCGAATACAGGATTGATATATCTAAATACATTATCTTTAACTATAACGGATTCTGATACATTACCTACATCTAACATGAGACTATCCTTCTTCTCTATCTGACAGCCTTCCATTCTAAACCTCTTCATACTACCAATTGCTAGTAAAGTGTTATTCTGGTCTGGACTCTTTATAGTGCAGTTTATCATGTCCACCTCTCCACTGTTATCACTGTTAGCGGAGAATGCAATAGTAGGGATATTGTTAAAGAGACAATCTCTTAGAGTCCCACAAGGGAAGCCTATACCATTCTCAATCTTATTGAACGTGATATTGTCGAATATCCATCCTGACTTAGGCTTATTAAGGTTATAGATTAGGTAACTCTTATCTTTACCCTCAAAGGAGCAATTGATAAGTGTTTGTGGCTCATTCTTCAGAGTAAGAGTATTAATCATGTTGAATATAGCTTTTTGAGAGTCATTTAAGAACTCACATCCATCTAGTCTTAGAGTGTAAGCCACCCCTTGGTCTAGAGTTACCACGCAGTTATGGAATGAACAATCCTTAACTTCCATCTTTCTGCCATATAGACCTGCATCACCTAGTGTTACATTACACCCATAGAAGCGGTTCTCTGACGTTGTTACCTCTCCGCTTATTACAACTCTACCTTGGTGTATAGTGTTCTTAGTGAAGAATGACTGGTCTACAGGGGCATTTATGGCAACACTCACATATTTGCCTACCTTGTTGAATCTATTGCCTGTTATATTCATGTGCTTCCCATTAGTGATTACTAGGTCATAACCCCAGTTGTCATGGAAGTTATTGTTCTCTATATAGAAGTGCTGGTTTAAATCATAACCATCTTCTATATCTATTCCACCTTGAGGGTCTGTTCCTATAGGAGTACTAGCATTACTTCCTCCTATATGGTGAATCTCACTGTTCGTTACATGAATGTGTTTGCCTGATAGACTCATGCCTTGTCTACGACAATGGTGTAAGTCTAGCTTATCAAAGAAGATACTCTCTGGATGAGCAAATACTCTAACCCATAATGAGTTATTTGCATCCTCTGGTATAAGACTTTGATATAAGGACACCTTTGCATAAGAAGCTCCAGTAGGAACTAGAAGGTCGTCAAAGAATTGTACTCTGTCTACTGATGAATGGAAAGAACCATCTAAGTTATAATAAACTACATCATAAAATTGAGAAGTTATATCCGAACCTAGACCTCCGTATCCACCTCCATAAACGCCCCAAGTCTTAGACCTGGCTATGGTAGGGTCACTCATCATTATCTTGGTAGTAAACCTTATTCTATTAAGGTCTGTAACTTCAGTGCCATCTACAAGACTCCAGCTACCTTTCTCACAAGTGGCTTTACGTAAATAAGCTGCTAGTGAAGGAAAAGTACCATAGCTCATTACAGCGTCCCCAGTACAGTGAGAAATCTCTAGATTGTCTATATCCAAGAATCTGCTAGCCCCTCCTACAATAATGCCATGACCCCCTTCATGGGTATCAGAGCCGATACCGTCTAACTTATAAGTGTGTTGGTCTCGGTCTCCTAAAATGATACCATTAGTTAGTCTGGCATGCCTTACTGTGTCAAAATTCACTACTGAATACCCCTCCAAATCGTTAGGGTTTATCTTTAGTGTTGACCCTGCTAAGTCTATTGTAGAATAACTCCTAGGCAAGACAGGTGTTGTCTCATCTATGAGGTATGTACCCCTAGGAAAAGATATCCTAGAATACCCCTCCAAGTCTGCCCACAACAATGCACTATTGATACCTTTAGAGGTCTCTAGAGCGTTTGTACCTTCTTTACTTATACTCCACCTATCTAGTTCAATAACATAATCAGACATCTTTCTCCCCCTTAAAAACTAAGTAAGGATATAGGTTTCTGACCTGCTTCTTAGTTGAATCCTTCAAAGGTAATAAAAGAGAGGTTTCAGGATTTCTCCCTCTAAAACAATAAAAAACCCTAAGACTAAGTGTCTTAGGGCTGGTGGTAGGTAGTTCAAGCCTACCACAGTTGACAGGTTTATATCAAAAGTTGAGTTATCTGGACACAAATCTGGGGATGTAGTCCCAGGTTCAGTTCAGTGAAGCTACTATGTGGGAAGACACATAATACCTTCATCAAAGCTCCGTGACCAACAAAACAGTTCTACGAAAGGCTTGACCAAAGCCTACTGTCCTGTACAGAGCCTTGATGAAAATATTACATAATACCTTCCCCAAGACTTCTCCAAGATACTATACCTCGTTCCTTGGTTAGCTAGACCAGTACTAGATTGGTACAGCAGGGAATCGAACCCTAATCTGGGGGAATACTAGAAGGCTGCCATTTTATGCGTTCTGTGGGTAGCTACTCCCATTACTAACATTCGGACTCGAAACCGTCATCTAGCAGAGCCTTGGGGAAAATATTATGTAATGATAGGGATTCCAGAGGTATCGGACTCACCAGTCTGCCTTTACCTCCGTTTAAGACCATCATGTGCCCCCTATGAACACTATCAATCTGGCTTGATAGAATGGTCTGCTTTTTATATTCGGTAGTCTGCTCTACCTAGTGTTAGCACTTGGAGAAATTAGAGGTAACTCCGTGCAATAAATAAAATTTACATATACATATAGTATAAGTGCTTATCAGTAGTTTCCGCTACCAATAAAGCAAAATTTGACTTTCTAACCACACATAGTATAGTTAGTATACAACACTCTTACATGTTGTGAATCCTACAAAAACAGATATGGTCTAGTGGTCATCATGGAATCTGCTACACCAATCAGGTACAAGACTTAGGCATTGACCTACGAGCCACTTAGTCTAGTTTCTAACCCTGACAGTCTACTGTCTCTTACTGTTAATGTAGGTAACGAGGGCACTAGGATTCGAACCTAGGACGGTGGTTTTGGAGACCACTGTTTTACCAGTTAAACTATACCCCCAGGGTTGTAGAGAGTTGCTACACTCTCTACTGGATGTTACAATGAGACAAACCGTTGTTGTGGTTTTTAATGGGATAGTAGACGGTGGGCTTATGCCCATGATATAAGGAAGGTGGTAGGGAATTGACCCTACGGTCTCTGGTTTTTACCGACCAGTCTCCAATTTCCAGTTCACCTTCATGGTAGGTTGGAGGTGGGGGACTCGAACCCCCTTATAACCATCACTATCGGACTCATTTGAATCAGACAGTCCTCCCATGATATGGTAGGCACTCACAATGCCTACCTCCCTGTAGCAGTGGCGTCCTAAGTCACTACTATAGGGATAATCACCTATTGTTACTCCCACTAACAATAGATATGTGCTCCCGCACAACGCTGTGAGTAGGATTCGAACCTACAGACTCCATATTTACAACCCGTGGAGTTTCGAGATGTTATAGTAGTACTACCATAGTACACATCACAGCAAATATTGGACTCTACAGTGACCTCATTATAGTCACCACTTTGGAGATAAGTAGAATCACAATTGCCCTGATAGGAGTCGAACCTACAACCATCCGCTTTCGGTATAACCTACTGGCAGACGCTCTACCGTTGAGCTACAGAGCTAGGGGTGAAGGTCAGTTTTATTAATCTACTGACCAGAGATAAGGGTACGCCTGTTAGCCCTGACGTAGGGAAGTGTGGTCACCCCTGCACACTCGTATTGTACAACGCTCCAGAGGGTAAGTATACCATAGCAGACTATGTACTAATACCTTACTACCCCAACAGATTTCGAATCTGCACCTCCCTAGCCGTAGCTAAGGTATTCTTACCTTTGAAATATGGGGTAAAGATGATAGTGGGCTTTCCACACCCACTATCGGGTGTATGTAAGCTTTCCACACTATACATACTTTCAGTAGAACAATACTTTCACGAAAACAAACCGTATTGTTTTAAAAGACAACAACATATCGCAATATGTTGTATAGGTCACTAACCAGATGACCTACGCTTCTAGCACCCTACCATCTCTGTGCTCCGTATCTGCTAGACTTCCCTGCTACTGCACGTCCTAAACCCCTTCAAACGTACTGTGTGACCCCATGTGGATACTTCCACTACCATGTCACATTTCCAACTATCAGTGATTCCTGTAGGAATCGAACCTACAACCGCACGGTTATGAGCCGTGTGCTCTAACCAATTGAGCTAAGGAACCATATAAAAAGAGTGGTAGGAGGGTAACGTTCCTCCCACCAACAAAGGTATGGGATAGAATATGGGGAATATCCTATTAGGGAAAGAGGTGGGGGACTATCCACCCCTTGCTAAAGGCTCAGGTTAGAATATACTTGAGTTATAGTTTTTAACACAAATCCTGAACCCTTAGCAAGGGGAAGGTAGGCTTCCTACCTTGTCGTGTCCCAGTCGAGTAATGTTAACTCTCTCGCCCTGTTCGCTTTAAAAAAAGCCCCCTTGCGAAAAGTCTTCTCCCTTATGGCTTCAAAATGAACTGTCCGTAAGAGTGTCGTGTGATTCGTGAATCCTTCAATGATACGAACTCCATGAATTTAGAACTCTTAGTGCCAAAGGTTACATTGTATGTGTCTATAGCATAATCGTTGATATCCTTAAACTGTGTAGGTTGGTTTGGGTGTTTCTCCAAATACTCTACAATGATAGGACAATATGTTAGGAAGTTAGGCTTATTAGGTCTAGCTACAAGTCTAGTACCTTGCTTCTCTGGTACTGCATCCCACTTGAAAGGCTCTTTAGGAGCTGTATCTGGTTGCAAGGCTTTGCTCATTACTTTATCTACCTTCTGTGCCTGTGTAGACTTAGCTTTGTCGTGGGCTTCCTGTATTCTCTTCTCCACGTAGGGCTTAGTAGGAGCAGGTTGTTTAGTTTCTACTATGTCTACTAGTTTTCCTAAGTTAGGAGCAGTCACTTTACCACCTAAGTCTATTCCCATATTCTTCTTAACCTTCTCTATTGTTTTATCAATAGATGGAGTCTCTGATAAGTTAATCTCTGCTACTATTTGCTCACTAGCTTTAGTAACCGCTTCTTCTATCTTAGACTCTGCTTTAGCTACCGCTACGTCTTGCATTGACACCATAGCTTCCTGTAGACCTTTGCTAAGACCTGATAACAACTGACCTAATTTCTCATCCAGCTTACGGTCAAGTACTCTCTCTATAGAACTATCTATTGAATTAGTAAGCATTTGACCTAGCAGTTTCATACCATCTCGGCTTACTACCATAGCTGCTTCCTCAATATTGCCCTCATCTTTAAGCTCATCGTACATATCAGCAGTCATCTGCTTTTTCATAGAAGCCTCATGTATAGCCTTCTCGTCACCTTTTACCTTACCTTGTCTAGCCTGAAATCTCTCTAATCCTGTTCTAGCCATCCTGTATTCCTCCCTTGTTTTCTCGGAAATGAAAATCACACTCTCATTTTGTCACGGGCTTGTCCCTTTGTCAAATCGTTCCACTTAAAAGTGCAAAAAATTAAGGTTGGCACATTGCCAACCTAAACTTGTCTCGTAGAGAGTTTTTCAGATATACCCTTAATCTGGCTATTCAAACTATTCAGGGTTCTTACTTTTTCAGCCCATACGTGTCCACCATTAGCATCTAGGTGGTCATATACTTGAGGGAGGTATTCCATTGGGTCTTTGCTAGTGTCTGCTCCTTGAGAGTATAACTTAGATAACCCAGCTCTTACATGGGGAATCATTGTCTGCTTATGCATATCTCTCAATTGTGTATATTGATCCATCATTGATTGTAAAGACTCAGTATCTGTACTGTCTGTGTCAAAGTGCTTACCCTCATCCAGATGATTTACTAAAGCCCTACTAAATCGTAACCAGTTGACACCTTCACGCCCATTATCTTCCTGCCAACTGAGACCATTATTCTTGCCCATCTCCAGTAGCTCTTTTCTACCATAGGCATTTGATAGAACTCTGTAATGATTAATACCTTTCATACTATCACCTCGTTTTAATTAAAAATCCCCCTAGTTATAAAAATCTAGGGGGATTGAGGTCATTCTATTATAGGCAAGCCTGTCACATCATCGGTGTACATAATCACAGGTTCTTCATTATCCTTATTCATGATATTGAATGCCTCTGCAATAGTTCTGCCTATGATTTCTTCTCCAGACTCTAAAGCAACGTTATATCTACAATACTTCTTGCCTTCCTTAATTAGACGGATACCAAATAGACCATCAACGTTCTGCTTGATATAATCAGCTAGAGCAGTCTGATTGTAGAATACAATCACGTATAACTCTGGATTAGAAGTCACATACACTGTAGAACGAGAAGTGTCTTCCACCTTTGTTAGTGTTGTCAGTATCATCTTATTATCAATTAGTCTGTCGCTGTAGTTCGCTTTCATCTAATTCCCTCCTAATATCATTAGCAATCTTGTGTATAAGTTTCATGGTTTTGTTTACTGAAGGTTGAGATACACCTAGTCTGTCTGCTATTTCATACTGGGTTAGAGGCTCGTCCTCTCTAAGGGACTTGATATATAGATTCAGTATGTTTGCTCGGACTCTAGTTCGGAAATGAGGTTTAAGCTTAGGAATGAGTAGCTCAAACTCTTCTCTATCCATAAAAGCATCATAACCCTTTTCCTCTACCATCATTATATCTCCTAGAGTCTTATCATTATCCTCTTCAGAGTCATCTAACCCAGTCTCATCTAGACATGCTAGAACTCGTCTAGTTATCTTTCTAAGGTACTGGTTTAACTCGTTCTCCATACATCTCACTGCATAAGTGGCAAACTTAAACCCTTTAGAAGAATCAAAAGTATTTATAGCTTTCAGTAAGCCAAAGCTAACTTCACTAAAGAAGTCCTGTGGAGTAATCCTATGAGTGGCACACATCTTTTTAGTGCCTTGTGGAAAGGCTCTATTCAGTACTGTATGTACCATTCTTAGGTTGTTTAGATAAATCTTACCCCTGATATCATCAATCTCTTCCTTTGTCTTAGCACTCTCTAGTTCTGTGAATAGGTCTTCGTTGTTATACTTGTATTCAGCAACAATACCTCCAACAGCAAACATACTATACACTTCCTTCCTCAACATTATTAGAGAGTGCCAATTGGGGGAACTCCCTTTTCAACCATAAAAAAAGGAGGGGTTTGGAAATCAACCCCTCGGAAGTACCGACCCTGCATACTTGGCTATATAACCTTTAGCAGGTTCGAATCTATCAATATTCGCTTGTATATCTTCTGCGTTATCAAACTCCGCTACTCCCTCTACCTTCCTAAAACCCCACTTAGTAAAGTAAGAGGATACATGCTGTCGAATAGCCTCACCCTTAGTAAAGCCATCTGATGCCTTTCTAACGTAGTACTTACCATTCTTATGATATAGAATCTTATCATCTTTATGGTCTTTGGTTAGTTTGATACCTTCTACTACCATTTTCATTTAGTCCACCTCATTCGTATCTTAATCCTACACCCTGTGACTCTGCAAACATTTTCATAAGCTCATGGTGGTCTTGCCATTCTGGGTCACTTTGCCAGTGTTCAGGTACTAGAACATGGTCTACGTCCTTAGCTAAATCCACTCCCCCAAGTACCTGTGCTTCAAAGTACTCTTTATCGTCATTGAATGTACTACCCTCAATAACAGAGTTCATAGCACGTCTACGCTTACCATCAGCGTTCTTAGGCTCTTTCCAACGCCCAAACCAACGGTGTATTACTAGGTGGTGTGGGTCTTCAGCAGAGTGTACCAGTTTACCCTCTTTACCATAGGGTATTGAGTTAGAGTCATTTGGTGTACCAGATGAACGCTTCTTAACATCTTCTTTTAGTACTAGGGCTGCTCCACCATGTTGTCCTAGGCTCAAGCCTTGATTGAATATGTCAAGCACACCATATACTGGGCGCTCATGGTCTTCTGCACCATCAAAGTCATCACCGTAGATATCACGTTCAATGACCTCTCTATGCTCCTTGTCATACCCTCTGTCTAGCTGGAAATCGTTCTTTAGCTTACCAGAGGACATCATTTCCTCTAACATTGATGTACCACTGTCTAACATTTCTGTAGGGTCAAAGTGTATCATTAGCTTAGCATTACGAGCACCTTCTACAAAGGCATCATATACTTCATCCACCATAGCTGTATTGTTAGGGTCAATACCGTGGTCAAGAGCTAGAGACTTGGTAGCCCACTTCTTAGCACGTTGCTCAAACTTCTTACTGTTAAGCTTGGCTCTATCAATACCCACACGCTCATGTGGTGTCAGAGTAACGTTGTCACCATAATCAAACTCTTCAGACTGAATTCTTCCCTCTGTACCAAAGTCATCATTAGTCATCTTAAACTTATTACCCTTAGCAAGGTGTTTCTGAATAGCAGTTGCTACCCTCATCCATCTGATAGCTGGATGCTCTACTACGTTACCTTTCTTATCTAAGAGGTCTATCTCAATACCTTGTTTCAGTGCTTGTTCCTCTAAGGCAGTCTTACCATACTTCTTACCAAGTGCCTTAACCTGCTCACGAACTGCATCTGTTACAATGGTGTTTGCTTCCTCCATAAGATGTTTACGTCTTGTACGTACCCCGTTCAACATCTTACCTTTAGATAGTTCTTTCTTGATAGCCATAGCACAGTTTTTCCAATCAATGTCAGGGTCTTTATGGTTCTCTTTCCATGTAAGGTCATGGTCTCTACACCAGTCCTTAATCTTCTCCCTGTCAAAGCTAAACTTGTTACAGAACATAAGGAAGAACTTGTGGTCATCATCTTTCTTAATCTGTTTCATCTTTGCACTAGAGTCCTTATCATCATGAGGCACTTCAAACTTCTCACCCTTAGATATATGCTCAGAGATAGCATTGAAAACCCTAGTCCATAGAATCTTTTCATCAGTCAGTAATGTGCCATCTGCTTTCTTATCGTTCCACTTAATGCCAGCCTTTTCTGCACAATCCATGATATAGGATTTAGTGTACATCTTATTGACATAACGCTTGAAGTGTTCCATATCATCTACGTACTCCACAGGAACGTCAACAACCATATGCTGACCACGTTGAGTACCATCTGCTGATACACCCTTACCAGAGGCGGATACTTCCTTCTTATTACCATGTTCGTCAGTAACTTCAGTCATTACGTCCTCTTTCAGTGCGTCCTCATACTCTTTCTTCAATTTAGGATTACCTAGTACAATTGCAGGAGCATGAGTCAGTCCTAAGTCTCTAGCTAGGTCTACAAGGTGGTGTCCTTCAAGTATCTCCCCTTTATGGTTGACCTTAACAGGCTGTAGTTTCTCACCTCTGTGGTACTTCTCCTTGGCTTCATTGTAGGCTTCCTTGTCAGTAGAGTAGTTGTGTTCTTTATTCTTGAAGTGCTTTACTTCATGCTGTACTACTGGGAAACGGTTATGCTGACGTCTCTCTATTTCCTTTACTGACTTATCATCGTGCTTATATGTCGTGTGATTCTCTTGGTCAGGTACTTTTTGGTGTACTTCTGCCTTCTCATCATTAGGGTCAATCCATTGCATACGGTAGAAGACCTTTCCACCCTGACCCCTAACCATTACACGTCTCTTAACTAGCTTTCCTCTATTAAGGGTAGCTTTGTTGATATCAAGCACTAGAGCTACTTTGTTGTATTCTGGTCTGCCCTCAATCACTAGGTCTACAGACTTCCATACAGCACGATACTTCTCTTTTGCGTCCCTTAACTTATCTGGGTCATCCCCCACTACCTTACAGGGAACGTGTGTGTATCCTAGCTCTTTGGAAGCTTCCCATCTATGGTGACCATCGTGAACATCATAATTATATCCGATTTCGATTGGTTGAAGTGGCTTACCCATTCGCATCGAAACTTTGTTTTGAGCGATTTTTCTCCTATTAAGTGCTAGGTGAGTTTGATACACCTGCTTCAAACGATTGACTGGAATGTAAATCAGTCCATGACCAGAATGCACCTTGTACGCATGGCGTCTAGCCCCCCTAGGGAGATGAACACGTCCTGCCTTAGCTACCTCTTCTTCGTGGATTATTTTCTCTAAGTCAAAGTACTCTTCTATGTACTCTGCATCAGATTTAATAATTAGCTCTGGCTCGTTGCTCTTCCATACCTCTGGGCGTAGGTCATTCTTGAAGTTTTCTAAACCTAACTCATGTACTAGCTTATCTTTTTCCTTATCTTTTTTGGAATCTTTAGGCTTAGCATCTATTCTAATGTAGCATTTTCTTCTACTCACCTGAAAGACCTCCTTCTTTTATTATTCATGAGGAACTTGTCTCATTACTACGTCTAACTATAAAATATTGGAGGATAAGTGAAAATAAAAAAGGAGGGGATAATCCCCTCCTTTAATACTACTTATTCTTCTTTTCCTTAGCCTCAGCTATAGCCTTAGTGATCTCGTATACACCATTCTCAGTATGTGCGTTCATTTATTTCACCTCCTTCCATTGGTAAGAGATAACTTGTTCCTGTATCACTTCATCACACTTAATACGTCCTTCAGAGTCAGTAGTATTGAGGTAGTCTACTGATTCCCAACCACTGAAGTCATTACCTTCCCTGTTCATAACATACATATAGTACCTGCCTGTTTCATCATGCTTAAAGACAATCTCCTTACTCTGCATCTTGTGTTCAACCTGCCACCCTAAATCTTCTATGCATGTTAGTTCAGTTGTACTGTCTCCATCCCCAATGATGCAAAGTAACTCTGGGTGAACCCATATACACTTGTCACCTAATTGTATCATTATTTAGCCCCCTTTGGACAGTAAGGTTTTCCATCTGCTTGTAGAATTTGAGTAAGACCATCATCAACTACTGCAAATCTACAACCTGTAGGTTTGTGCTCTAATTCTACTACCTCAGTAGCAGTTCCATGCTCGTCATCATAATACTTACCAATATATTTAAAATCCGTAGGCTCTTTAGCCTGAGAACCTCCACATGCTACCAATGATACCATAGACAACCCGATTACACCAATAATAGCTAATTTCTTCATTTAACTTCCCCCATTCTTGTAATAGAAGTAGCTACTCCCCCATAGACACCTGATTCTACTATAGTAAAGCGTTCACCTGTATCCTTGTGCTTTATTTCCACCACAGACACATTATCGTCCAATTTAGTAACACTAACAATGTCATATCCAGAAGGATAAGCTTTCTTGTTATCCTTAGTTACTATTTGTTCTGCATTTTCATCCATACTGGTACACCCTGCAAGCAGGAGTGCTGATAGACTAATTGCGGTTAAAATCTTCTTCATTTATGTTATCCTCCTTTTTACCATTGATATCTGTTACATACCCTGCTGGCTTATACACTGCAATCTTCATGCTACTTTTGCCACCCATGTTAGTCCTAGCAATGTTTGCCCCATGTGCAGTATTATAACTTTTTAGTTGTGCCCTGCTTCCTCTGGCAGTTACAGGTTTACCATTTTCATCATGCAGTACATAAATTTCATCAATCATGCGTCTAACCATCCTTTCGGGCTTCTAATCTCCAATAATCTTTCAAGTATAGCTTCATGTGTCATGTGACTGTGTAGGAAGGGTCTAAATGCATCTATCAAGTTATTAAATGAGACAGCATTTAAATTACCAAAGTCATTGTATAGATTAAGCATTGATATCAGTATATCAGCTACCTCAGATATTTTGTATCCAAGCTCTCTGTTTGGTTTAGTGAATCCTGCTCTGCGTATTTCATCATACTCATGTTGAAGTTTTATAACAGGAAAGTCCCCAAAGTTAGTACTAACCTCAACAGTATGGTTATTACCCCGTATAAATCTAACATCAATTTTTGCCATTTGCAATAGCCCCCTCTAAAGTTTCATTTAACTCTTCTAGGGTGAATGATACTTCATGTTTCTCTCTGTCATCATCGTGATATACAGTGATAACGTCACCCTCTTGATCATACCCACCATGTGGGAAAGTACCGCTCTCTGGGTCTCTGATTAGAGCCTTTAATTGCATTGCCATAAGCTCTACATTCTTGTTAGTCTCAGTGTCTGTGATGATAACCCCACTTAAAAATCCTGCACCAAATTTACTCAATTTCAGTCTGCTCACTACTGATTCCTCCCTCTCAACGTCTTCACAAAAATAAAAGAGGAAGAGTCGAAACTCTTCCCCTTGGTGTCTATTTCTCTAAGTCAGGTAACTCACAACCGCATTTCTTCATAGAACGGAGCCACTTATCCATTGTACCATGTCCATCCCAGTTAGGCTCAACCTGTGGAAGATTTCCTAGGTCGAAGTCATCTGGTATGTGGAATGTCATTTGCCCATCAAATAGACTAATGACACGTGACCATCCTTCCCACTCTCCATGTACATACCAACCACATACTGGAGTGCTCTTGGTCTCAGCCTTACTTCCTACCATCTTTAAGTAGTTGGCAAACTCCTTGTACGCTTCATTTGCATAGGTTGCAAAGTGTAAAGCTAGCATATTTCTCTCCCAATAGGCACCATCCTGTGCTTCCTTGGGGGACATTTCCTCTTTCCATACATAAGGAGTCATTGCCATTGCTCATTCCCCTTTCTCATACTACAAGTAGCACCATTGAATCTAGTTACATAGTGTTCTTGCATTCCGTATCCTTCCAATTGCTTGTCTACATTAAAATCTATACCCTTAACAGACATGCCAGGGTATTCCTCTCTCAGGTGTTTTATCAGTATCTCCTGAATCTCAGCAGGTGTAAGCGTTACAGTAAGTCCAGCCATTATTTACCCTCCTTGTGCTTGAAATGTACTCTCCTGTTGATTACCTTAGTCTCACACCAATTCGATTCAAACTCCCTAAGAGCCTTTGCTAGGGAGTTCTTAGGGTTAGAGTAGTGCGTTTCGCAATGGTCTAGCAGTTCGTTCATGGACACCCAGCCACCTTTCGACTTTAGATACCTCTTCACCCTATCTATAGTCAGTTTGTAGTTGGTCACGTACCCCCCACCACTTGAGCCACCCTCTAGCCACGTCTGGTGTTCAGGTTTCAATACCTCATCCCATTTAGTATTCTTATAAGGTCGGTTGAACTTAGCTTTCAGTACTATGTCTGCTTTCCTCCACCCACGGTCACTAACCTCTATGATGCCAATTCCCATGTTAGCAAGCAGATTCCACACAAATGTAGGTATAGCTTTCTTACGTCTAGGTATGGCAATATAGATATAATGACCAAAACTCTTCCACTTATATGCTTGCTCAATCAAGTCCATGGATAGAGATGTCTTCATCTCCACTATTGATACAGCAGGTTTGTTGTAACCGATTACATCAGCCCTGCCACTTCCACCCCAGCTATTAACTTCCACCTCGGCATAAACATCGTAGCCAATGCCTTCAAGTAACTCTTTTACGTACTTATACATCTCATTTTCTTTCACGCTTCTCCCACCCATATAGTAAGGTTATACAAAAAAGAAACAGGCAGCAAGCTACAATCACTATGCCGATTGCTCTTGCCACACCTGTATCAAAGTAAGACATTAGTATTCCTGATAGAAAGGCTACTAGTCCAATTAGTGCTATGATTAACTTGTCCATCATTTCTTTCTCTCCTAGTCGTTCTTATTCGGATTCCTTGGTGCAGTAGGTCGTACTGTAGTTGTCGCACAAGATAGTCGAGTTGTCTCCAGTAAACCAAATGTGTTCGTTTCAGAGTCAATAGTAAGTGCATAACGGAAGATAGCACCATTGTTCTGAATATGAACAATACTTGTTATAGTTGCAGGGCTTTCAACTGGTACAGATAAGCTAGCAACATAGTTAATTGCTTCCGCTTTAGTTCCTAGGGTTACTGTTAATCTGTTACCCTTCGACTCATCTAATTCTTTATACTCAGAAGTTATTACCCACACACCGTTGTGGTAGTTCTTGATGTTCATACAACCCCATACTCTTTCATCTTGTTTATCAAATGGATACATAAAACATTCCTCCTTTGCGGTTTCAAAATGAAAAAACCAGAGAGATTAATTTCTTCTCTCTGGTAGCTTTGAGTCTAAATTCCTGATGTGGTCTGCATATGATTCAACCAGTTGTACATCTCCTAAATCAATACGCTTTAAGCCCATTTCTTCTCTAATATCATTAACGGTAGGTCTTTTAATTTCTTTAATATCTTTCATATTAAGAATACCTCCTTTTAATTTTCAAAATTAAATAATTAACCTTTTAAAACTTTTCTCTTTTATACTTAAAAATAAAAAAGACTACTCTTAAGAGTAGTCTTTTTTAAGCGGTTACGCTTTTCGTTGGTAAGTCTTGTCTAGCTCGACTAACAACTTAGCCATGTCAATGTCAGTAGGAACGATTTTAGCAGGTGTGCCACCTAAACCTAAAGCGGTTTTCACACTAGGTACATCAATCTCGTTACCCATGATTTTGACTTGCTTTCCTAAACCAGGAATATACTTAGAACCAGGATATGGTTTTGGCATGAGAATACCTCCTTATTTGTAATCAAGTATAAAATTCATATCCTGAATGGACAGCTCATATCATAGAAAAAGACCCACTAGGGGTCTATTTCTTAACTAACTGTAACAGATACTCTTCAGCAGTGAATACTTCAAAAGTGCTACCTAAAGCCTGCTCAATGTCATGTACAGCTATAGGTGGGATGTTGTTCTTAATCAAATGACCACTAGTACCATTAAAGTTCTGTAACAGAGTTCCGTCTATTGTGTGCCCTGCTTGGTTAGTGTCCTTATATTGAATGTGCTCAGTAACTAAATATGTAGCACCAAACCCACCATTCTCAACAATAATACTACCAGCCTCAATCCTTACATCAGATGGCGCAACTTCAGGTTTAACTACTTGCATATCATCCACTCCTCAATTAGTATCGTCCAGCAATTATTAATTTCCTTTATATGGAAAAAGTCTCATACCAAAAGAAAAAGCACTCCTAAGAGCGCTTTTGTCTTTTCTTTGCTACTAAGTCTAGCATATATTCTTCCGTTGTGTACAGTGTGAAGTCACTACCTAGAGTACATTCAATATCTCCATAGGTCAGCATTTCGCAAGGTTCAGAATAGTTCCTAGCTATAGAGTAATAACTATCTCCAGCCAGACTCATCAGATATGGGGTATCTTGGTCATCAGGATTTACTGCTAACAGGTATACTCGTTCAGATTCATTATCAACTATAATAGTTCCAACCCTCTCTGGTAGAGGGGTAGCTCGTTCTATTTTCTTTACAACTGGGATTCTTATTTCCATTTTGTCTCATCTCCTTTTACTGGTTTCCAGTCTCCTTTATTGTCTATAATCATCATGACTGGTTTCTTGCTCTCATCATTATAGAAGTCCTCTGCGAAGTATGCAGCCACTACCATCAAGATAGACCCAAAGCAGTAACCCCACCCTCCTTGAGTGAATAGGTAGATTGCTCCACCCATCATACCAAGAATGGTAAATAACAGTGTTAGCCTGGCTATTAACATTATCCTTCCACCCTTTCTGTCTTAGAACGTAGATACTTCTCCACTTCAGCCCACGTATTTACTAATTTCTCCTGCAACTCCATAGGCAATTCACGGATACCTACATCATGAGTAGTCAGTGCAGAACGGTAACGCCTAGCTTCACCGAATAATCGGTAAGATTCGTCAATATTCTTACTATGCTGCTGTATCTTGATAAACCCCTCTAAACTGTCCACCTGTACAGGTGGCTTTGGGTTTGTGTCATGATAGTATTGTGCTTCCATGTGAGATGAAAACTTTAGGGTAATGCCTATCATCTGGAAAGCATTATTTGGGTCTACATGAAACTTCTCACTTAGAAAGGGCTTCATGCTCCTGTCACCTCACTAACTCGAATCTCAACCCAACCCTTATAAGAGTTGTTACAATCTTCCTCAGTATGATATACCACCCGAACAACCCGATAGGTCTTTTCCTCTCCAGTTCCTTCTCGACTAAATTTCTTATAAGTTAATAGCTCACCTTCTCTTGGTACGAAGGCTAGAGGATTAGTCCAATCATAGTGCTTATTATTATCCCTTGTAGACCTGTGCCTTCTCTCCCCATCACTATGCTTGTTCAGTAGCTCTCCATCGACAGTAACCAATTCCATTGGCATTGTTCTCATTACCATCCACTCCTATCTTTTTAGTACTAATATAAATCCAACCACCATCATACCGCTCCAAGGTAGTGCAAGAATCATGAGGTAGTAGTTCCCAAGTATAGCCGCTAAACACATCCCCAGCAACCCAACCAGTATACCAACTGTTGCCAGGAATGTAGAAGGGTAGGCTAAATCCTCATTCTTCAGCACATACAGAGCGAAGATACAGTTAATAATGATAACTAAAGTTATAACTGCCATGTTGTCTGTGAAGTATGTCATACCTATGCAGATAGTTAACATTAGGGCAAATATTACTTGTCCAATCTTCATGTTATTCTCCTTTCTTCTTAACACACATATCGTAGCTAAGTTCGATGTCTTTCATAGTCTGTTCCTTGCCTTGCTCAATACCTGCCTTAACGCCTTTCTCATAACCTTTATCATAGAGGGAATCCAAGAGTGCCCATGTTCCTGTACTAGCAAGTATGCAACATATTACCCCAGCAAATGCAGACCAGAAAGCTTGTTTATTCATCCCCTACACCCCTTCTCTTCTTATGGACTTGCTTAGTCAGTGCTAGACTGCCACAAATGCCCAGTATCTCATGGTCAGGCATCTCTTCACACTTACGAATGAAATAGTTAAGGTCAAAGTCGGCATTTAGTAGCACTGGGGTACCTTTGCCTTGCTCTACGGGTTGCCCATGCTCGAACTTCTCACCTTTAATGAATACCCCTTCATGCTCTCTAGAGTACACTAATTCATGACCATCCATCTTCACGGTAATATTACCATACATTAGAGCTTCTAACACCTTTACGGCTTTTTTTCATGCTTCTTCCTCCTTCTTTTAGCTTTAATCCACTTGTACCCATCATAACATAGTAGAGCAACCACAATTAGTACACATAGTAGAATTATTGTTATGGAACCTATGGTTAGAATACTATTCACTCTTCTTTTCCTCCTTCTCTACCATAGACTGTGCCTGACGCACATACATTTCCATGTCACTAGCCCAGTAGTGTCTTCTTTGAGTACGGACTGCATGTTCGATTGCCACAAGACCTTTTAATACTGCTACTCTAAACTCTTTCTCTGTCATATTCCTAACCTCCCTCGGTTTACTAGGCTTTCTGTCCTCACCATTATCCCCAACATTACCAAAGAATGGCATCATAATCCTACTCACCTTTCATCAATCCTTTGCACTTAGCAGGTTGTACTAAATCAGGAGTAATATAACCATCATCAGTTATTAAGTATCTGCAAGTTGTTTCCTTGTCTTCTAGCTTAATTGTTCTGTATGGGGACTCCTCATATTGACCAATAGGTTTAAATCCTTGTGGGGTCTCCTTATACTCAGGAGGTTTAGGTGGGTCACAAGCCCCCAGTACCATTACACAACCTACCAACAACAATGTCTTCTTCATACATCAATCACACCTTTCTTAATGATTTCCGTGCTCTCTACTACATAATAGCTTGTCTCTGCTGTACTACGACGAGTAAACTTCATTTCCATACCAGATTCAGTACCTTTAACATGTACTGTTATCATGCCATCACGTCTATCTGACACATCCAGTACCTCGAACATCTCCCACTTTCTTAGCTTAATTAAGGGTATCCCAAACAGTTTAACCCACTTTCTTTCACCAGTAGTGCAGAACATGAAATACCCTGGTTTTAAGTGCCAATACAGGCAAGGGTGTGCACCCTTATACTTACTCATTATTTTTCCTCCTTACGACATAGTCCATAGTATTGTGCAGATAATTATGATTGAGAGTATCATGCACACTTCCTCTAGCAGACCTTCTGGTTTGTCATGCTTCATCGTCTCCCCCTCCCTTCACATTAAAAGAAGGAGAGAACCAAAAGTCCTCTCCCTCGTATCATTTGGGTCTGATTGTTAGTACTACGTTCTCTAAAGCTCTAAAGTGGTCGCTACTGCCACCTTCCACACAGGTGTCTAAGCAACAATCCCCCTCTAGAACGTGCTTGCCATGAGCACTAACCAGCTTAAAGCTGACTGTCTCAGCTTGCATAAAGCAGTCCATTACTGGAGTAGGGACGACCATTCTCTTAATCTTCAGGTTGCAAGTACCTCTGTATAGGGACGTTATCTGTGTCTCTATCTGGTGAGGAACTGCCACACCTGCTATCCATAGGTGAGTCTCTGGTGTTATCTCCGTGTCCACTCTGAATTCTGTCATGAATGATAAGTCTACTTCTTGATTAGCCATTATATATTCATCTCCAAATAAGTTTTTTGCCAAGGTCTTAGATAAGGCACAATACGGAATCGTGCTTGTCGTAGATGAACCTTATCACCATCACGTTCTACAGAGGTCGCAGCACAGTACTCCGTAAAGCCTTGGTGTAGGGTGTATGGAGTCATACCCACACCATGTGTATGGTGTATAAGGGCAAAGTGTAATTTGTCCTTTAGCTTATCATAGATATCAGCAGGTAGGGTAATGTAGTGAGTGAAGATATCCCAACTATCCCCATTGACTCTTTCCATGTAGAAAGGCTTGCCCAGTACTAAATCCTTCTTTTGTGCATGTGGTATATCTACTCCATCAATTGTTAGTGTGGTTATTTCCATTAGAGTGCCTCCTCTATTCTAAATACAGCTTTACTCAGATGAATACTACCCTCTGTGGGATTGTGGCTACTCTCACAATTGATACGTCTAAGCATTCCTTGTGTAGTAATAGCCCCAGTAGTAGCTCCAAAGTTATAGTGTCGAATTAGCTTAAATGGTAATCCCTCTGCCTGTCTCTCATAGATGTAGGTAGGGATGGTTATATGGTCATTAAATACCTTAGCCCCACCATCTCCTACAAATTGTACATGAAATACCTTGCCACTTATCAGCATCTCTTCAGCTACGTGGGGAATGTCTAACCCATCAATCGTTAGTACACTGTGAGTTACGTGCATTACTCCACCACCCAACTAGGGTTTACTCTAAGGGTAACTCCACCTATAGTATCCATGTGGTCTAGTGTGTGCCTTGAGTAGTAGCTAACAGAAGCTAACTTACCGCTAAATGCTCTGTTTGCTATGGAAGAGACTCCTCTACTGCCCTCGGTGACCACTTTCTTAGTATGTGTAGCAGCTATCTTCGCCTTACTTCCTTGTAACTGTTTCCAGTCTTCTTCAGGCAATGTCATAGACTTGACATGGATGATAGCCCCTCCATTTGGTGCCATTTCCAGCCTTAATCCCTCGTGGTCTATCTCCACATCATTAATGTGAAGTGTACTCTTGTCAGTAACAGTAATTCCCATATTAACTCCTCCTAATATAAATGTAATGTAAATGATACGTTGTTCAAAACCAACATATCTAGGTCTACCCATTTCTCAGTGTAGCTACTAATGGCTATTCTACCTTCAAACCTAGAAAAGTGCTTCTCAGGTTCTTCACCAGCATAAGGTGAAGGCTCATATCCCATGTCTACGTCTAGGCATCCATCAGCCCATACGTGATTAGTCAGTACTCCCATAAGCTCCTTTGGAAAGTACAATCGGTATACTTGGAAATACACTGTCTTATTACGCACTTGAATCTTCATGTCTCCAGGTATAACTATCGGAATGATTATACCGTTGATGTATAGGGTGTGCTCTGGTGGTTGAATCGTATGCATGTTCTCTTCCCTCCTTACTAAAAAGAATGCAAAAGAAAAAAGTTTTCTTTTATACGAAAAAGGAGGTGACGTACTTTTTTATAGGGGAGAAATAAGGGGGTGGGGGTTGTAGAAAAGGGGTAGGGGGTGTATTTGGGGAGTGTCGGGGGGATATGGGAAGAACAGGGGGAGATAGGGGATTGCAAAAGTTTAGATGTGGCGTGTAGAGTGGTCGGGTTGGGGCTGGTGTGAGACTCCAAAAGGAAACGGGACTCCTACCTACGCCAAAAAAGAAAACTTTAGGGGGTGGGGGGTTTGGTAATAGGGGGGTGGTGCCTACCCACCCCGTACCTCTGGATTCACTGGCTTCACTCCAGCACTAGGGTGTAGCCAGCTGTCATCTCTTATTGTCTTGCCATCCTTAGTCTTGATTAACCCCTCTTTGCCCTCATGCTTATGCACAGGCTTAACACTCTTGAACTGTCTCAGTTTATCACTCATCCTGGTAATCCCCTTCCTCCTCGCATTAACATAACCTGTTCATATGTGGATAGACCAGACATACTTGGTAGTTCGTCATCCTCATCAATGCCGTCTAAGTCCTCTAAGTCTTCATAGTTTAAATCCTCTTGCCCTGTGTCAGCTAGGTAGTCATCAACCTTGTTATCACGTATATTCTCTTGGTGCGCCTTGCCATCAAGGTTGATATGCTTCTCAGCTTCCCATGAGGACTTACTAGTGAGCATGAATGCCTTGCCTAAGTGGGCTTCACCCTTGAGGTCATGGAAGTTATGAGGTGTTAGGTCATACCTGTAACCGTCATCCAGTTCAGCAAACTCCCAAGCATGCTCTAGCTCATCAACACTGTCATACCCACAGGCGTTCATTACTTTATTCGCATCCCAGCCGTTATTCTCTATGAAGCTCCATAGCTCTGTCCTAGCATTCTCTAGCTCGTAGGAGTCAGCAAAGTCAAAGCCTTTACTCTTGTCAGCCCAGGCATAAGCACCTATGGTAATGTTAGCATATATGCTTATCTTCACTTTGTTTCCCTTGGATATATGCTTCCACATTTGCTCAGTACGCTCATATAGGTTGCCTGCAATACCTATGTTCTGGTAGTCATCCTCCACATCCAGCAGTTCATTATGAACAAGTAGTGTGCCATCCCAGTCACGCCCAACCTTACGTATGACACGACCAGCACTGAAGCCATCCTTAGATTTAAGCTTTAGAGTCATATTCCAGTCCACATGGTATCTACCCTTCCCAAAGTCAGACACATCAGGTATGACTGATTCTATATGAGCGGTATACTTGCCATCAGGAGAGCTGAACACATGCTCTATAGCAGAAGGAGATAGGTCACCAAACACATCCTTAGCTGACGCTATAGCAGCGTCTAGGCTACTGTTAAGCCCATGCTTTGTTGCACTCTCGTGTTGGTCATGCAGGTTGCGGTACGTGTCTTTGTCTTGTAACATGTCAGCTACTGTATCCTCGTCCATGTTCTCTAACTCATCAAAATCTATATGCTTGGTGATTGCTTCCTTTTTGTTCTTCCCTTTCATCTCTTTCTCTGTTGCTTCCCTACGCCACTCCCACATATTAGCAATCTTCTCATCATGGTCATACTCACGTGGGTTGTAGTCCTCTGGTGTGCCATATGCAGGCTTCTCATCCTTAGGCTCTATCACATGCTCTAGTTTTGGCTCTTCTTTAGGTTGCTCTAGCTCTTGCTTATCTGGGTCTGGCTCCATACTCTTAACAGCATTGTACTGTGGGCTGTCCTCACCATATGTCATCTTGGTTAGCTCTTTGGCTCTCTCCATATCAGCACCATTCATGCCCATAGTAGCCCAACCAATGTCCATTGTAGAGCCTTCATCAAGCGTCTGTAAGAATGAGCTAGGCAGTTGTTCTGTTAGCTCACCCATACGCTCAGCTTCTAACTCTGTATGCCCAGCATCATTAATCATAGCAGTATGCTGGAAAAAGTCACCATCATGGATAGCTAAGTACCTGTTAGCACCATGCTTGATGTGGTTATCTATGAACTGTCCACCCATAGCTGACTCCTTAGTCTCAGGTAGATACACTGGTTGCTTGCTATGCAACTTGTCTTTCAGTGCTCTCTCACTATGAATCCCTTGTGCAGCTAGTGATTGCTTATACTGTGGGTGCTCATTGATACCATGTCTCATTGCCTCTTTCAAGTGGTCTTCATTATGAATTGCCCTCATACCGTGACCAGTACTGGCATCCCATGGATTCACCCATTGCATACGGAAGAACGTCTTACCATTCTTCCCCTTAACCATTACACGCTTACGTGTCAGCTTACCAGTGTTGAGTGTGTGCATCCCTTTGCTTATGTTTATATACAGTTCCATATCATCACATCCTATCGTATCCAAATGTTCCACCACCAGAAGGCATGAAGTCATAATCAAGGTTAGTACTAGGCTCATGTAGAGCAAGTATTCTGTCAAGAGCTATATACGCATATGTCAATGAACAAGCCAAGTGGTCATCCCCTACACGTGTTACCCTTTCATACACTTCTCCATCTTCCTCTTCCATTATGGTTCTCACGTTCTTTAAATGTTTAGTCAACATATCCAGCTTCTCACACTGACCAAACATACCTATCGACCTTGCTTTCAGGTTGTATAGAGTACGCTTCATCTTAGTAGTCTTGTCAACCCTTACACGTCTACCTTTGTCATTCCATGCATCCACAAGAGGTATTGAAGTCCTTGGTGTATCCCAGTCACACGCATATACCCTACCAGGGAACTGTTGCATTAAGTAACTGTTACGGTCAGCACCAAAACCATTATCGGCAACAATAACATCAGGGTCAAATGGCTTGAGTAAGGCTGTGAATATGTTAACGCTCTCTAGAGGTTTGTTAGGGTTATCAGCTACCCAATGCAGGTCTAGTAGGTCTACACGGTTGTCATGAGTAAGCCCTAGCACTACCATCCAGTTGAAGTAACCCCAGTCTACTCCAGCTACAATCTTCTGATACTTTGAATAATCCCTGTAACCTATTGGCTCCTCATACTTCTTACATGCAAGTATGTCTTGGTCAGTGATAAGCAAGCCTTCAGACGCATAAGGTATACCAATAACGTAGTTATAGAACAATTGCTTAATCTTATACTGGAATTGGTTACGCATTATCTCATCAGCGTTAATCCATACAGCATCTAACTGACTGATGTGGTAGCCACGTATCTCATGCACATCTGGGTGCTTTGCTACATACTCACCTTGATGCCAACGATTAAGGGCTTGCTTACACTTACTACAGATGAACATGAACGTTCCATCCTGTATCTGTTCCCTTACTATATCAATACCATTCTCCTTGACCTGTAGTATGTTATCCTCAACAGTAAGAAATTGCCAATGCCCACACTTCTCACACTTGTGATGATAAAAGCGCTGGTCACTCTTCTGGAATAGTAAATCCACCCCACGACCAGGTATAGTAGGGGTACTCCAACGTCTCATTAGACCATAAGCAGATGACTTCATAGACTCACGGAAGGCTAGCTCTACTCCATCTTTCATACGGTCATACTCATCTAGACCTAACATATCAATATCGGTACCCTCACCTAGTGCGCTTCCCCATGCTGAACGTAGGAACAACACCGACTGATTAGTAAGCTTTTTAAGACGAACGTTGTTCATCTTAGGGTCAAGACGACTAGACAAGTAAGCTGATTCAGTGAAGATAGGTGTTATACGAGTGTTACTAAAATCCTCCATTTGCTCTTTACGTGGGAACGTATACATGGCTTTGGTATTTGGATGAGTATCCAAGAACCATGTGAACTCTGTGATAGCCATCTCTGACAGACCTAACTGACGGGACTTACGTACTACCTTATCAGGATGCTGGTCATTAAGGATGTCTATCTGCCAAGGTCTATGTTTGATTGCATTCTTCGTACTATGGAATGTAAGGGGGTTTCCCTTGATGAATCTATGTCTTAATGCGTATAGAGATGGTGTCTTGTTTATCAGCATCTCTTGCAGTTGAGCTTTACTTATTTGCATCTTTCTCCCTCCTTAATAGATAAAGGGGGTCTACACCCCCTTCTTAGCCACCGACATATCGGCATCGTCATTAGCCTTGTTAAGCTCCTTCATCATATCAGCAAGTAAGCCACTGATAGCAGGGTCTTCAAGGTCAATAAGTTCAGCCACCTTATTAATCTTAACCTCATCTAGGTCACTAAGCTGTTCAGTACGCTCAGTCACATCACCCATAAGAAGTAGGTCTAGCTTAATAATCTCAGCTAACTCTTTAGCGTTCCTAATCCCTTCTACCTTGCCTTGAGCCAAGTCTTCAAAATAGGTATCAATCAGGTTTCTGACTGTCATCCTATGCTCTTGCTTAGACTCCTCTACACTCTCAGGTAAGGTAGCTTTGCGGAAGGACGCTGATAAGCTTGATACCAGTGTTGGACGTTTCATGGTATCCCTCCTTTCTTTGAAAAAATACAAAAAAGACGTGTATCAATGATACACGCCTGTTATACCAGTTATTCTATTAGTCTCCATCTTCCTCATCATCTTCTTCAGTATGCCCTAGCCAGAACATGCCTAGCTCCATGTCATCATCATACTCTACATCTAAATCCCCAAAGCCTGGTACAGAGTAAATGCCTGTTGGCTCAAGCCCTACCATCTCTAAGGTCTCTGGGTTGAACTTAACCATATCAGGGTCTACACCCTCTTTCACCTGATAGTCACGTACAGCCAACAACAATTGCTCGTTCATCTGTTTAATAGCTAGGTCTGGGTCTGTCTTATTGAGGTGATTACGAACAGCCTTATCATTAGCTTCCTTAGTACTCTTACCAAGGAAGTCATCCATATACATTACCTGTACGTCTGGGTTATTCTTCAACAAGCCTGTTAGGAAGTCTCCAGTTGGAGTACCATCTCCACCACTAGCTTCAAACAATGTACAAAGTTCTGGGTCATCGTAGTCCACTGGGATATTCTTAGCCTTCATCTCCTCGAATACATCAATGAACTTACACACCTTTTCATGTATGCAATCCTTACAACTCTCTAACGTATAGCCTGCCATTGTATCTCCTCCTAGTTCGTTTTAGATTTACGGAATAGCTTATTACGTTCAGCTTCATACTCTTTCTTATGACTAGCAAGAGTCTTGTCTGATAGGTCTAGAGATGCAGTAATCTCTTTCTTATGAGCCTTGATAGCCTCTAACTTAGCTAATAGTAATGCTTCCTCATCTTCTAGCAAGTCTAGGGATGACTTAGCACTCTCATGCTCATTAGCATTGTCTACCTGAAGTTGTTTGTAATACTCAAAGGCATTCTTCAACTCTTCTACCTGTTGTATTACAATGTTACGGTTGATATGCTTGGCAAAGCCAAAGTCCTCTTCATAGTAAGTAATGATTCTACCGTCAGCTTTACCCCAAAGGTAAACAAAGTTATCAGCATCAAAGTAGTACGCAATACCTTCCTCATCTTCAAACAGTAGCTCTGTAGTAGGAGCATTGAACGCTTCTAGAATCATTGGCTTGATTTCAGATACATTCTGTAGGAAATGCTTTTGAGCCTTCTCTAACGATGTAACATGTAGTAATAGCTTACGTTGTACGAACCTACCACCAGCATGAACTGTTACACTGTTATCTTGCTTAGGCTCTATTACCTCTAGCTCTTTAGGTTCATATGCTACCACATGACCATCAGGGGTTACTATACCTTTAGGCTTCACCTCTTCAGCTTTAGGCTTCTCTATAGCATAGATAGGGTACAATCTAGTAACCTCTAGCTTTACCTCATCTTGCCACAAATGCTTACTGAAGGTATTCTCCATTGCTGGAAGATACATATCCAAATCAGCTCTAGTTAACTCTCTATCATTCCTACCATCTCTACGAAGTCTTAGGGTTTCACCTGGTATTAGACACTTTAACTCTAGAGCTGTCTCACCTCCAGGTCTAACATGACGTACAACGTACCAATCATCCCACAACCTCTCTACATTAGTAGCTAGCTTCATAGTTCTTAGAGCCTTATCCATTAACTCAGCCATTTGCTCTTTAGCTTTAGTTAGCTCCCATTTAATAGCCTTCTCAGCCTCTTTGAATTCTGATACACCAGTTATCTCTTTCAACAACTCCTTATGGCTACAGATTTCTAAGTATTTGCTTCTCAATTTTTGTACCAATTCGTTACTGAACACTCCCATGCTCACAACCCCCTTTGCTCTAAAAGAAGGGAACAAGTCCCAAATCTTCTCCTTCCTACAAAACTGTTAGAAGGTGCTCCATCATCCTATAACATGTCTCTTGCAGGTGGGACGTTCCTATGGCTCGCTAGCTTTTTTCTTTACGTACTTCGTACGTAATTTAAAGCTTTTAAGTATTTATTTTTTAATTTAAAAAAGAGTATATTTAAAGTCTCTTTTAAGTATTTATATCTTTAAACTCTTATAAAAAATTTAAGTGCGAAAGCCTACACTACGTACGATGAAAACGAGACCATAGATGAAACAGAGAGAGAAAACATACAGTACCAAAATGTGTACAGTTGATATTTGTAGGAGTTGAAGGCACAAAAAGAAAAAGAGGAAGGAAGATGAACATAGGTAAAAGATGAACCTTATAGAGAATTAGCAGTTATTATATCTATTTAGTACGAAAGGTTGGTGGTGGGGTAATTGGTGGTGAAGAGAGTATCTGATATACGAACGTCGATTACTATCTAAGACTGCCCCACGGGTTCTGGGGACGCTAGGCGTCCTAGTGCTGCCCCACGGACTGCTGGAATGCCTAGGCACTAGTGCTGCCTCTGCTGTATCAGGCAGTGCATAAGCCCTGTCCTGCGCCACGCAAATGCTTGATGTTAATAGCCCGTGTATATCGTATTATTCGTATATTAAGAGTATGCTGCCCCAAGGATATCGTGTTATTGTGATATAGTCCGTATATATCGTATTATTCGTATATTGAGAGTATGTGTTTTAGTATATTGTGTTTTGTGTATATATTAAGTGTGTAATATGCATATATCGTATTATTAGTATACTAAAAGGGAAATATATAAGAAAGAGAGAATATTAAAACATTATTATATATTTATATTAAAGATAAGGGTTGTGGTGGGGGAACTGGTGGTGAAGCGATACCTCGCTCTTCTTTATATGAAGCAAGATTCTAGCTAACCCTCATAGAAACGTACAGGGCTAGGTTATAACCCCACTCTAGGTAGGGAAACGTCCTTGACTTTTACCCCAGTTCGTGGTAAACTTAGTTCAAGAGGAAGAGGGCACCACACCAGAGCAACACACGGACGGTACCCACGACCTACACAAAAAACTCAAGAGCGAAAAGGAGACTGATTAAGATGGCTAAAAAACAACAAAAGGTAGACGCAGTGAAACACGTAGAGGAAAACGGCTTCCCAGAGGTAGGGCACTTCACAGAGAAGAAAGACCTACAGAAGTTCTACAAACAACTTGATGATGTAGTACTAGGGGAGTGGATTGCTATCGAAGGACTAGAGTTCAAACCTTGTGAGGACAGTGAGGCTATCAACCGCATGCGGATGTGTATGGCTATCCTTTACCTACACTTCCCTAAACAACCTTCTGCTAAGAAGAAAGCTAAGTACGCAGACTACACTATGGAACAGCTTATGAAGATGTGCCTAGACAACGACGTAGCAGTAGAGTACACTGAGAGTGAACAAATCATGCGTATGAGAACTATCATGGCGCTACGTGCAGCAGGTCACATCGAGAAAGCTTAGGGTTGCTAGGCTACCCCCTACGGGGGGTATCCCATGGAGCTAGTAAGCTACCTAGACTAAAGGAGTGGTTAGTGTGAACAACTTTTGGAAAGCTGTAAAGTCCCTAGAGGGTAAGACTGTGAGTAAGGTGTTAGAGGACGAGGTGAGTGGGGGTATCTGTATCAAGTGTACAGACGGCACTAGTGTGTCAGTATCTGTGGATGCAGAGGAGCTAGACCTACAAGCAGTAGTGAACGAGGACTGAGTGTCTGCTAGTGCACACCCTACGGGGTGTGTATCCTGGAGCTACTTAGCTACCTAGACAAAAGGAGTGGTAAGTGTGGGTAAAACTAAAACGTACGTACCTGAGTGGGTTATTCTGGAGGAGAACTCACCTAGTGAGATGCACTATTTCCGTATGGTAGGCAGTGATGCACGTGAGTACGAGGGCACTGAGAGTATCTGGGTGGTTATCCTAGACCAAGTGCAGGAGGGAGAGTTCTGTGCCTCTATCGTGGCAGTGAACGACTCGTTAGTGGGCAGTGTAGTACCCCTGATGAGTACTGGAGTAGTGAGTGAGCAGAGTGCTAGGAACAACCTAGAGTACTTGATGCGGTACGCTCGTAAGGGTATCGTGAGTGTAGGAGGTGGTCTACTATGAAGACCGCAAGAACGATTAAGCGTGTGCTAGTGGTAACGGGAGCGTGTACGCTCCTTTACCTAGCATGTAACCTAGTGTATACTGCATGCACATGGACGTATCCAGGAGTAGACAAGCAGTTAGAAGCATATCAAGACACCTACAGTAAGTAGGTGTCTATTTTTGTGCGTTTGTGGGTGTAGGGCATCTTTTAGCCCGTTTTGGGGCTTTTGTGAGTGCAAAGGCTTTCGGGTTCAAACCTGCTTCAGAGAGAAATTTGGGTAGAAAACTAGTAGCTCAAAAATCCTGTTTGGTGTGTTGTTCGGTTGTGAATTTCGTTTCAAAATCAGTCAGAACCATTTGTATATGAAAGAGAGAGAAGAGAGAAATTTGAGTATAAAAGATATATGAGCGAAGGGTTGTTGTTGGGTATATTGGTGGGGAGAAAGTAATTGATAAGCGAACTCCGATTGCTTTATTTGAAAGGATTTTCTAGGTAACCCCCATAGAAAGCCCAACAGGGCTAAGGATACCGTCCATCCTATACCCGTGAACGTCCTTGAGTATTCCGCCCACCCGTGATATAATTTATTCAAGGGGGGGCGGGGTTACCGCCCACTACCAAAATCGCCCACGAGGGCTAGGAGGAATATGATATGAGTAAAAAAGTGAATATCAACGGTAAAGTAGACGCTATGGAATGGATTACTACGAATAATGGGTATCCTGAGGTAGGTATCTTCGAGGATAAGAAATGGCTACAAAAATTCTATAAGCAACTTCCTGTAGAGGTATTAGAGGATTGGTGTAGCGTAGAAGGATTGGAGTATAAGCCTAATGATAATGAACAGATTCATAGAATGAGAGTATGTATGGCTATCCTATACTTCCACTATCCTAAGGAGCCATCTACTAAGAAGAAAGCTAAATATGCAGACTATACTATGGAGGCACTTATGACACTATGCCTAGATAATGATATAGCTGTAGAATATACAGATAGTGAGCAGATTATGAGAATGCGTACTATTATGGCACTACGTGCAGCTGGTAAGATTCAGTAAGTTGCTAGTACTCCCTCTACGGAGGGGGTATCATGGAACCTATTGGTTACCTAGTATAGAAGGAGTGGTAAGTATGTGTGAAGTATTTGTACCTATTAGTGAGTCCGATAGAGAGTGGCTACGTGAGTATCTGCGTGAGGTGTGTGTGATACATGATACCGTTACTGAGTACCGTGTATTATATACTCCAGGTGTAGGCACTGAGATAGAGTTGTATGGGTGTGTAGATGCAGAATCCTTCTACGTGAGTGATATAGACGGTGTAGAGTATTGGAGTAGATATCTGCGTGAGAAGGGCTTCCCTAGATATATGTATGAGTAAGTGTGTAACCCTAGTACCGTGTGTACTAGGGTTTTTCTATGCCCTTTTCTGCTTCTATGTGAGTTGTATATCAACTCTGTAAGTCGATTTCTCTCAAAGGTGAAAGGGTTCAAAGATTGAAGCAGGAGAAATTCGAGTAAGTGAGTGTTAGAACTTTCAATAGGCGAAAGGTTGGTGGAGGGGATGAATGGTGGGAAGAGTTTCTGATGAGCGAACCGAATTGCTTTAATAGGAAGTGAGTTTGTAGGTACTCCCCATAGAAACGAGCATAAGAACACCCTACATACGTTTGTGTATGTAGGGTGTATATAGTCATAAGTACTTATCATCCTCTGTATACCAGCCAGTATCAAAGTGGTAGCCTACCCGTTTGGGTATGGTGTGGTTAGCTATCTCCTCTAGAGTGAGTGCTACTATAGCATCTATATCCTCCTGGCTACAGTCTGATGCGTATATATTCTCGTTCTCTATAGCCTTGTTTATCTCTGCTACTACCTGCTCCTGTATAAGCTTTCTTAGGGTATCCTGCTTCATACTAGCAGTCCTCCTCTATATCGAATCTATTATTTACATTAGGTGTAATGATAGCTTCATGCAAGTCTCCTAGGATATTATCTGCTATAGCATTAATGTCACTATAGGTATAACCTACAGTGTCGTATCCTATCTTTTCCATACTAGCATTATGCGCTTCTATATTTAGCTTAATCTCATTACATAGCCATGTTCTTACTACTGTTGGTATATCTTTATATGGTTGACTCATATTAACTCTCTCCTTTTATCTGTGAGTATAGGTATTCCAGAGATAGCCCTGCGTACAAGGCTACCTAGCAATCTCTATACGTGAGTAGTGCATCCTAGGAACACTTTAGTTGGTAAGTACAGGATAGTATTAGGGTCGTCTACATATACAAAGCGTACCCAGACACTGTCCCTAGGGTTAGTATACTCTACTTGAGCGAATAGTGCTTGGAAGTCCTCTGGTACCTCTCTGTACCTAGAGATGCCTAGCACCTTAACCGCTCCCTGCTCCATATCTTGTAGCCCATTAGCGAATGTAGGGTATAAATTCCACCAGCTATCTGGCTTTACCTCTATAGTGATGTGTGCATCTGCATTACCTAATTCGTGCATATTAACCTCTCCCTTATATGTAATACTAGGGGCTATGCCCCTAGCTGATATAGTATACCTGAACCTCTACTCCGTTGGCTAGGGTACGCTGGTAGCAGCCTATGTGGACTACTACACAGTCCTCTAGCCCACAGTGGCACTCTATCTGCTTCTCTAGGTGCTCCATACTAACGCACCCTGTCATCCAGTTCTCCTCTACCTCACTATGGTCTAGAGTATCTGCATAGTGGTGCAGGTAGTGTGCCGTGGTTAGGATAGTATCCTCATCTCTATTTTTACTATCCAGAATATGGTACTCTCTGTCATACTGGATAGTAGTTACCTCTGCTTCTAGCCCATCGTTGAGCCTAATAGCCTTTACTGCCTCATCTACGTGTCCTACAGGAATATCGTGGCTACCGTATACAATAATCATTGCATATCCTCCCCTATCATAATGTCTTCCTTACAGCTAGGGCAGATATGGATAGTACCAGGCTCCTGTAGAGCGATACTAGATATCATATCCATTGTATACGTTTCCCCTAGGAACGCCTCAGCAGTTGCCTTATCCCAATCCTCTACACTACTCTCTACTCCACAGTGTACACATTCTACCATTACTATCTCCTCCTAGTCTCTAGTAGGAGCACCCCTGCTCCCTTGAAGAAATTATACCACGGAGCAGGGGAAAGTTCAAGGACGTTCCCCTACCCTAGACTATCTAGGATTTCTCACATAAGGGTTATCTATAAACAATAGGTAGATATCTTTATCATTCTGCTTACGTATGATAGCTCTATTATCATCTCCCATACGTTCTACCTTATTAACTTCCCATACACTATACTCCTCATACAGACGCTTACCAGAGATATCCTTACCCTGCCATACATCCTCTTGTAGCATAGCCCCTGTAGGTATCACTACGTTTATAAGGTCTTCTACCCAGTCGTCTGGATATGTCTCAGGTAGAGCCAATAGGTTAAACTGCTCCCCATCCTCTACAAACTTAGTTAGACCCATACCCATAGCACGCTTTACAAACTCTGCTACCTCTGTAGCTGTAGCACGCTCGCTATATAAGTACGCTACTGGTGTCATTTTCTTACTTAACATATATACCACTCCTTTTTATCTAGGTAGCTATTTAGCTCCATAAGGAAGGCGATAGTATCGCCTGCCCTAGCAACCTATAGCTGACTCATATGGTCTGCAAACTCGTCTACAGGGAAGTACTCATAGTGGTCATCGTCCTCACGCTGCTTAGGGTCTGTATACTGGAACGCTACCCACTGCCAGTTTTGTACATCACTAGGGTCGTCTTGGAACTGCTCCCATGCATACAGGTCGACATACTTAGGTAGCTGAGATGTAGGTACAATCTTCATAATCTCTACCTCACCACTATCTAGCCCTAGGTATCCGTAGCTAGTATTGATACGGCACACCTTACCTATCTTAATAGTTCTTTCTACATTCACCGTAATAGATGTTAATCTAGTACCCATGTCTATCTCTCCTTTTATCCTCGATATTCGTTTGGTGGGTTGCCCCGCCTCCGTACTCAAATTATCCCACGGACGGAGGAAAATCTCAAGGACGTTGGCTACTGGTATCCTAGTTACGGGGTGTCCCTATAGCGTGGGAGTATTTTATTTGAAGTGATTTTCTACCTACCCTCCATAGAGATGTCTAGGCATAAAAATAGCCCCTATTAGGGGCGGTATTAGTCTAGGTTATAGGTACCAGGTCTACAGAAGTAGTACCATGCTTCATAGTAATAGGATAGGTTATCATGGGTACGATTCATTAAGGCTAGCCCTGTAAAGTGATGCTGATAGAAGTCTAGCCACTCACTATGGTAGTGCTCTAGGCAGTCTAGTAATATCTTAGCGCTATCTTTAGTTAGCATATCCTGTACATTAAACTCATCTAGTATATTAGTACACTCAGCCATAGTAATAGAGTGACTACAGTGCTCACGCTTAATATCATTGATACGCTCTTGTATAAATCCAATAGTCCATTCCATTACTTCTTCTCTAGTATATAATTCTTTCTTAGCCATTTATATCCGCTCCCTTAGTATTAGAATTCACTACTATGCTTATATCCATTACCTCTTTGTATTACCTTGTATGCGCTCTTATCATATATGTTATCCCCTGTATAGGTAGCTAATGCGTAATCAGTGAGTGCCATATTCTTTATAAACCGTCTCATAGCAGACATAGACTGGTATGTCTTATGACCCTTTAACCCATCTTGTGAGTACTCTACGTTTAGTGGCATCTATGCCACCACCAGTACGTGTAGGAACTCTACATCAATATATTGTTCCTTAGACACTGTTACCGTAATACCATGAGTACACACTATGCAGGATGTAGTAGTAAGTGGCAGGTCATCTAGAGCAGGTATCTCATTCATATGATCAGCATGTGCCCACATAGTAGTGGCATGCTCATTAGATATTGAAGCAGGTGCTAGGTACATATCACCCTCTATATTGTGCCACTCTGCTTCCTGTATACCTAGCCTTAGGGCTAGTTCGTCCATTACCTCAGTAGGTATAAGCGTGTTATTAACAAGTACCTTAGTCATATTATGCACCCCACTTTATGATATGTTTGATAGTACCTGTAGTCTGGTTATCTATTTCCGCTGCATATACTCCAGTACCAAAGTCTAAGCCTTGGTCTACCTGCTCCTTAACAGTGCTCCAGCCTGTAGCAGTCTTAGTAACCTTATTCCACACACCATCGAAAGTATTAGGGCACTTAGGGTCATCGCTATCTACCAACCTACCCTCTTTATCTACAATCACACTATCTCCATCAGTGAATAGTATACAGTAATCTTGGCTATACATATTAACCACTCCTTTTATCTAGGTAACATATAATGTTCCAGTGCTACAGCCCCCGTAGGGGCTATGCTAGCAACACCTATGCTAAGATACCAGCTTGCTTTAGAGCCATGATAGTGTACATGCGTAGGATGTTCTCATTACCCTTACCATCTCTTACCTCGATATCGTTATCGATAGCCATCTCTAGTAGCTCTTCTGTAGTAAGGTGACCATACTTAGCTTTCTTCTTACTACCAGACTTCTTAGGGAAGTGGTGGTTACTGATAGCCATGCACGCTCTCATACGATTGATACCAGGGTTATCGTTAGTCTTCCACTCTAAGCCTTCAATATCAGCCCACTCTGTAATCTGCTCCATAGATAGGCGCTTGTAGAACTTCTTAATATCCTCTACAGATTCAAAGTGTCCTACTTCAGGGTACTCAATCTCCTGACCTGCTAGGTCTTCCTTAACCTTAGGAGCTTTAGCCTTAGGCTCTGGCTGTTTTAGTTTCTTAGCCATAGCTCTCCAGTCAGCTACCTCTTCTTTAGGCTCTTCTTCTACAGGAGCAGGTACTTCCTCTTCAGTATGTACCTCTGGCTCAGTACCATCTCCTAAGTCTTCCTCTTCTAGTTCTGGCTCAATACCGTCACTACCATCGTTTACTCCTACCTCCTGCTCTTCCTCTACCTGCTCTAGCTTACCGCTCTCTGGAGCGTCTCCTACCATAACGATTTCTAGCTTACCTTCCTCTACTGCTGCTTCTACTAGAGTGTCGTTACCTGCTTCTTCTACTACATCCTCGATAACCTCTACGCCTTCGTACTCACCAGCTAAAATACCTTTCTTAGTAACCTTTACTCCTAAGATTGCTCCTACTTCCTTAACTGTTGTTACTGTTTCCTCACCGTTTACTAGATATGCCATAATTATCGTCTCCTTTATTCTCTGATAGTCGGAAGGTGCTCTGCTGTAGTGCCCCTCTCGCTTGAACAAATTATGTCATGACTGTTCGAGGAAGTCAAGGACGTTTTGTTACTCTAGCCTACTCTACTTGCTGACCCTATACGGATTTGGTGTGCTACCAATGTAACCTACTTAGCCCCACCAAGAAAAAATAAAAAAGGAAGAGATGCG